>Ga0209541_10009020_pt1 | contig 16269 bp, 17 predicted proteins | sample RifCSPlowO2_01_FD_184027 | JGI IMG/M metagenome (GOLD analysis project Ga0209541, IMG submission 184027) | Groundwater microbial communities from Rifle, Colorado - Rifle CSP2_plank lowO2_0.1 (SPAdes) (version 2) | ecosystem: Environmental > Aquatic > Deep subsurface > Groundwater | place...
TCCTGAACCATTTCGATAAAAGCCTGCTTTTTTGAGTACTTTTGGATTAAAAGTTGAAAGCCTGACGATTTAATTTTAAGGAAAAGGACAAATTTAGTTACAGTAGAAGTAGATACTTTAAGCATAGAGGCAATTGATCGATGGCTATAACCCTTTGTCAGTAAAATCACAATGGCCATTCTTTTAGCCAACATGACCTTCTCGGTTGGAGAGAGAAAATCTTCGAGAAACGTTTGAACGTCCCTGGGTTTTTTAATGTCAGCTATAAGTTCCCAGAAATTTTGAAATAATCTGTTTTCGATCTGTTTGGTGAGAACTCTTTTGGAGACTTGACTCATTTGTATCGATGTATCGATACATTAATACAAAGGGGGAGTGTTGTCAATTAATCAAATTTTTCTCCTTATTAATTTAATTTAATATAGAGTATAATTTTTCTCGCGATGTCTGGACATAGCAAGTGGTCTTCCATAAAGCGGCAGAAGGGCGCAACGGATATTAAACGCGGGCAGGTGTTTACCAAACTGGCCAATGTCATTACCATTGCCGTTCGCGAAGGCGGCGGCGGGGATCCGGCTTCAAACTTTAAATTACGGCTGGCTATAGATCAGGGCAGAGCTGCCAACATGCCCAAGGAAAATATCCAGCGGGCGGTTGATCGGGGGTTAGGCCACGGCGGAGCTGGAGGGCAATTGGAATCAGTTGTTTATGAAGGCTATGGACCGGGTAAGGTCGCTTTAATTGTCGAGGCGACAACGGACAATAAGAATCGGACAACCGCCGGAATCAAGGGTGTTATTGAGCATGCCGGCGGTACATTTGTTTCCCCTGGCGCCGTTTCCTGGATGTTTAGCGAAGAAGGAGTAATTGCCATTTCCAAGAACGCTAAGAGTTTTGATGAAATTTTCAATTTGGCTGTTGAAGCCGGTGCCCAGGATGTCGAGGAAGCCGACAATGAGGTTTTGATTTACACTAAGGCGCCAGAGCTTGAAGCAGTTAAGAAAGAGCTTCTTGGAAAAGGGTTAACTGTTGCCAGCGCGGAAATTGCCAAAAAACCGACAACTACTGTTGCCATAGCTGATGCCGAGACAGCTAAAAAGATCTTAAATCTAATGGAAAAACTAGAATCTTTGGATGATGTTGCCAAAGTCTATGCCAACTTTGACATTGCGGATAAAGTTTTAGCGCAAGTCAAATAACTGGCACTTTTTAGTCTTCGGCTGGGACAACTTAGGGTTTAGACGCCTCTGGGCGTCGAATTTTAAAAACACCGGTCAATCTTTGGAAAAGTGGCGGTTGAACAGCTATTTCCGTTGGTTCTTGCGGCCCGATTGCAACCATTTCAGAGGGCTGAGGGTCTTCTTCCGAAGGGGGGATGATTCTCACTGGCCTCTGGCCATATGAGCCGTGCCATCGGTCAGGGTTTGAGGGATCTGCTATGGTTCCCAAACGGCGTCCTTTATATGATGCACTGCCAGGATCAGCCATAAGTCGAGGATCTTCTTCGTGATTCATACACCTCAAATCTAGATAATTTGGGCTAGGTTTGCTTGACAAGTTGCCGATCTTATCCTGACAAAAACCCCACAGTCCTTCGTTCTGCAAAGCAGAACTGCGGACTGCAAGCATGTTTTTTATCTGTCAAAATTCCCAAATTGCACACTCCCATCAAAACATTTATGATAGTTGACTGTGGCCAACTCAGTAATTGAAACGAAATACCCGCTTTCTTTTCGCCGCAAAGACGCCGAAAAAATGGGAGAGCACTTAAAGCTGTGCCACTCGGTTGAGATTGTCGGTCTTAAGCGGGTAGGTATTTCTGATTTCCTGCGTTTCTTTCTTTATCATAAAGGGATTGTCAAAAAATATTTGGGAGGTGACAAACGGCATCTTTTCATCGTCTGCGATCTTAATGATCTTGTCGAGAGAGAACTATACCCATTTTGGATCTTGACCTTCAAAAGGCTGGTTGATGCCGTTGATGATATTAAAATTGATCAGTCGATCAAAAAAGGAATAAACAGCCTGTTTCTTGAGGCTATTCAAACGCAGGATCTTTTCTTAGCTTGCGAATACTTGCGGGAAGCGCTGGTTAAGGTTGTTGAAGCAGGCTTTTCACCGGCGATTTTTTACATTCGCTTTGATCGGCTGATTGAGGCGGTTGATTCCCAGTTTTTTGCCAATCTTGAGGGTCTAGTTGATGCCTGCAATCAGAAACTTTCTTATGTTTTTACCAGTTTTCGCCAAGTTGACGATATCCTCAAAGGGAAAATCGATCGCAATTTTTTGCATGTTTTTTCCAACGTCCTTTGGATTAAGCCGGCAAGCCGTAAGGATACCGAAATTATTTTTAATGCCTTCAAAAAACGCTACAAGCTGAAAGTCAAAAAAGATATCGAAAAAAAATTAATTACCTTTTCCGGTGGACATGTGCAGTATTTACACCTTTTGATTTTAATTTTAGTGCAAAAGGTAGGGGAGAATAGTCAACTAGAGCCTGAAGACTTGATTTGGGAAGATGAGCGCATCAGGTTGCAGTCAGAAGAGATTTGGGAAAGTTTGAATGATCTTGAAAAAGAGGCAGTTTTGGGGATTCACAAAGGGAAAGGGGTTGCCAAAGATCAAAAACATCTAACTAAATATCTCTGGGAGAGCGGGTTGGTCAGCGGGTCAAATGGCAAAAGTGAGGTTTTTGGTGCGCTTTTTGACAATTTTTTAAAGTTTAAAGCCGGCGAAAAGGAGGAAGTCGAAGTGGTCGATTTTACCAAAAAAGAAAAAATGCTATATGATTTGCTTTTTGCCAACTTAGAAAAAGTTTGTGAGCGGGAAAAAATTATCGAAGCTGTTTGGCCGGAATCAGAAGAGCTTGGAGTTTCCGATTGGACAATTGATAGATTAGCTGCACGGCTTCGCGAGAAATTAAAGAAGCAAAAAAGCGAGTTTAGTCTTATTACCATCAAAACCCGCGGCTTTAAGCTTGCAAAAAATCCTTAAAGCCTATAAAATTCAGTGCTTATGAACCCCGAAAGAACTTGTTCGGCCCAACACAGAAAAGAGCAACTAGCCTTTACGCGAGCCCACGATTTCAGCTACCGGGTTTTAAGGGATAATGTGCATGTAAAGATTCATAGACTTCTTACGGATGAGGAAAAACCAGTTTGGGTGAGAGATATTAGGATGTACGTGGACTATATGACTAATGGGTTAACACCAAGGGCAGCTCATTACAAACATCATAGAAGGAAGGTCGGGGAAGGGTATGCTCTTGAGAGGTTACATCTAATCCTAACAAGGCTCTGGCTTGGTGCCTCAGGCGGCATAAGGGCGGATTTTGAGCCGTTTGGTTCACTCTCAGTTGTTAAACCAAAAGAGAGGAAAAAACGTCCTGTTTCAATAGCACCTGTTTTCAAACCGCTTGAAAGGAGAATTGAAATGAGACCTGGTACAGATAAAATGCGGCAGTTTGTGCAGACTTGCTTTGAAAATGGTATACATACGCAAATATTTTTTGAGCAGACAAAATTTTATAGAGAGCAGTGGAGGAGAAATGTTTTGATGCTTGTTGATTATCTGTGGACGGATATGACATATGAAGAGGTTGGGGTTAGGCATGGAATGAAGTTTCGCAAAAGCAAGCAAGGTACTCAAGCTATTGAGTCACGGTTGAAGCGGAGTCTGCTGCGAATGGCTGAAAGATTAGGCTCAGACGGTTTGGATGTTGCCAAAGGTTTATCTTTTGCAAAAGAAAGATCAAATAGAACAAAAGATAGAATTAGCAAAGTTAAGGGTGGTGTTAGACTGAAAGTAATGCCGCTTGCAAGATCAGGGGCAACTAGAAAAGAAATTGCTGAAAAAACTGGATTATCACCTTCTCAGGTGACAACAGTCTTATACGCTGAAAGGGCAAAAGGAAATCTGCCCAAATCGCGTGCTAATCTTAACTGGGAAGCTGCCCAAAACTTAAGATTAGCAACTACTGATACTTCGATTGATGAGAAAGAAAAATGGTTGTGTCAACTTTCTGAAAGGGGTCTTAGGGACAGCACATTGACAGTCAACTTTAGGGAATTTTGCAGGAGTGGCAATTTACCTTATTTTATTCCAAAAGAAAAAGTTGAGTCTCTGCTAGAAGTGCTCAAAAATTTGGGTTTTGCTAACAGAACAGTTGTTCGGGGCGGTTTTAGAAAAATATACTTTTTAAGAGCTGATATGGAAAGAGCAAAGGGTATTCATGGAGCACATCAAATTTGGTGGGTAATTGGCAAGAAACCGCGGCAACTTGCTAAAATAGCCGCAGATGACCAAACGAGGTTTGCAGATCATCGATCCAAAAACTACCTATATTGACAAGGAAACCCAATTATCTTCAAAACCCGCGGCTTTAAGCTGACTCAAATTTGAAAATTGTGTTATTTTCACAAAAGTATTAATATTCGGTCATAAAATGGAGATATTAAGTCCAGTCACCCTTGTCTTAAAAGAAGAACCTGATAGTAAATTTATTGAGCAAAGTCTTGACGACCCCGCCTTATCATGTGCCCAAAGGCAAGAAATTTTTGATTCTTGGGACTATAGAGAACTTATGGTAGCGCATCGGCATGAGGTTGTTTGCTTCGGCCAATTTTTTGATTTTTATAACAAGACTACCCTTCGTAAAGTCGCGACAAGCGATTATCGCCAAATTGCTTTGATGTGGCGGGAGGAAGGAGTACCTGTTGGTGTATTCGAAAAAAAATGGCGCAAGCAAATTTCCTGGGGTCGAGCTTATTTTCTGGCACTAGTCGATGCTGTTTCCATGGGATTTCCAGGTAGCTTAGACAATTGTTAAGTGGGGAGTTGGTACAGGGTTTAAGTGGCCACAGCTTATGTAAGCAGTCAGTTTTTCGAGTTCTTCCCTGACAAACTGATTAAAAACTACCTGATTTGATTTAACTCCAAAGACAAAGTAGTTGACGAGCCGGCCGTGTTGTCTTAAAAATTCCTCCTCAAATTGGCGAATATAGTGGGGAATGCGCACAAAGTGCGGACTGTGGCTAACCAAGGCCACTCGATGGCAGCGGCGGAGCGGACTGTCCACCCTAGCTAGTTCTTGGTAAAAGGAGGCGATTTGGTCTACTGTAGTGGCAATCGGGTGATTTCCGTTTGGCGATTCTACTTCGTCTAAAATTATCACCTTTTCGTATGGCAGTTTAAGAAGACCTTTGGCAAACGCTTCTTGAAAAGCACCGTTTTCTTCGGGATTGCCATTGTAAATAAAATAAGGACCGAGTCGGGTAAGCTCTTCAAGGCTTAAAGTTGAAGGAGGAATTTGTTGGTCCGATCGATTGGCGATTCTTTTGGCGGCTAGTGCGCGGTACAATCTGAGGCTGGTGTGGATGCGATCTCTGTCCATAAATATCTGCCAAGGCTGCTCACCTTTCTTGAGGGGGATAAAATAGTTGCCAGGGCCAGCGAAGACCCAGACGGCATCGATGTCATTAGGTAGTTTCGGTTGATTTTGGGCTTCAATTAAAAGTGTCCTTCTTATTGCCGAATTTAATATTTCGGGACTGATAGGTTGTGCTTCTTTCATAAGCTGAGTTTTCTTTGGCGATTATAAACCCCATAGTAAGGGTTGTCAAAAAATTTAGTGGCACAAGTATCTATTTTAGGCTAAAATATCTCCATGGCTGATAAGATTCAGATAATCGATCCCAAAACGACTTACGTCGATGAGCAGGCAGAAATTGGCGAGGGAACGACTATTTATCCCAACACGACCATTTTGGGCAAAACGGTTATCGGAAAAAATTGTGAGATCGGGCCCAATTCAGTTATTCAGGATTCCAAGATTGCTGATGGTTGTGTCATCTTCGCTTCAGTAGTTAAGGACTCAGAAATCGCCCAAAATAGCGATGTGGGGCCATATGCCCACCTTCGAGGTCAAGTCAAAATTGCCCCAAATGTCCATGTCGGCAACTATGTGGAGATAGTCAGATCACAAATCGGCGCAGGTACCAAAATTGGTCACGTTTCTTATCTTGGGGATGCGACTGTCGGAGCAAACGTTAACATTGGTGCTGGGACAATTACTGCCAACTTTGACGGCAAATCAAAACACCCGACAATTATCGAAGATGAAGCTTTTATCGGCGCCAATACTGTTTTGGTGGCGCCGATTAAGGTCGGCCGTGGTGCTAAAACAGGTGCGGGAGCGGTCGTTACCGAAGATGTTCTCGAGAGAACTTTGGTTGCAGGCGTGCCAGCGAAAGAAAAGAAAAAACTTTAAAATAGGTAATTCTCCACAAGGTCGAATAGTAAATTTTATTGTTCGAGCGAGGTCGAGAACACAAAAATAATTATTTTTAAAAAATGAAATTGTATGAATTCGAAGGGCACAAGATTCTGGCCCGTGCCGGAATCGATAGCCCTTTTTTCGTGGTAGTATCAGATCTAGACGAAGTTAAACAGGCAAGAAAACGCCTTAAGTTTCCAATAGTTGTCAAAGTGCAGGTTCTTTCGGGCAAACGTGCAAAAAGCGGCGGCATTAAAATTGTAAAAAACGAAAAACAACTTTTTTCTTTTTGCAAAGAAAGTTTTGGCAAAAGCTTTAACGGCGAAGAAGTCAGGTTTATTATCTTGGCCGAAAAAGTTGAAATAGTCAAAGAATATTATGTGGCAATCACTTATGACACAGTTAGAAGGACGCCGTTTATTATGTTTAACAGTGATGGTGGGATAGATGTTGAAGAGATCCAAAAAAGAAATCCCCGGTCAATTTTAAGAATCGATATTGATCCTATTTCTGGTCCTCGAAAAAAAGATTTAGAGAAAATTTTTCAATCTTTTAGTTATTCTTCGAGTGACCCTGAACGAAGTCGAAGGAGAATCGAGAAGTTTCCATTAAATAGTTCTCGAATTCGCTCGAACAATATTGATAACTTTATCGATTTTTGCCAGCGGCTTTGGGATGCGTTTACCAGATTTGACTGTCGATTGGTTGAAATAAATCCTCTGGCAGTTGTAGATAATAAGTTAATTGCAATTGATGCAAAGGTTATTCTTGATGATAACGGTCTTGCAAGACATAAAGATCTTGACGTTACTAGCAAGGGTGCAATTTCGGCAATTCCCACTGAAAGAGAACTGGAAGCCAAAAAGATAGACAGTGATGATTACAGGGGGAGTGCAGGCTCAACATTTATTGAACTTGGGGGAGACATTGCAATTCTGGCTTCCGGAGGCGGGGCAAGTTTACTGGTAATGGACAGTTTGATCGCCGCGGGCGGCAAGCCGGCAAATTATACGGAGTATTCCGGTAATCCGCCTCTCGAAAAGGTCGAAAAGTTGACGAAGATTACGTTATCTCGTGAGAATCTTTGCGGTTGTTTGGTTGCCGGAGCTGTTGCCAATTTCACTGATATTTACGAAACGCTTTCTGGGTTTATCCGTGGGCTAAAAGCTGTCAGGCCGAAACCGAGTTATCCGATTGTCATTCGCCGGGGCGGACCAAGACAAGAAGAGGCATACAAATATCTTTCGGAATTTAGCAAAAAGGAAGGTTTTGATATTCATCTCTTTGGTCCGGCGACGCCTATTTCCGTAGCCTGCAAAACAATGGTAGAGCTTTCAAACGCGTATAAAGAGTTACAAGTTACAAGCGCTAAGTTCTAAATTTATAACTTATAATTTAAAACTTTTAAAATGGCCATTTTAGTAGATAAATCAACCCGAGTTTTAATTCAGGGTATAACCGGCAAATCGGGAGTGCAGGTTGCAGGTGAACTTCTGGATTACGGAACAAAAGTTGTAGCCGGAGTGACACCCGGCAAAGGCGGCCAGGTTGTTGATACCGTGCCTGTTTTTAATTCCGTAAAAGAGGCAGTTGTAGCCGTTGGTCCGGTCGATGTTTCGATGGTCTATGTGCCGCCGCTTTTAGCAAAGGATGCCGCAATAGAAGCAATTGAGAATAAAATTCCTCTTATTGAAATTTTTAGTGAAAAAATGCCGATTTTTGACGTTTGCGTGGTTTTGGCTCAGGCTCACAAAAATCAAGTTAGAGTTTTAGGTCCGGCTTCCGTGGGTGCAATTTCACCGGGAGAGGCAAAGATTGGATCAATCGGGGGACCAAATCCCCACAAGGTTTTTGCAAGAGGTCCCGTTGGCATTATTTCAAAATCCGGCGGGATGTGCAGTGAAATTGCCATGCTTATTACAAATTCCGGTTTTGGACAATCGACAGTTGTGGGCATAGGTGGAGATTTACTTGTTGGGACAAGCTTTTCGGATTTACTTTTAGATTTTGAAGGGGATAAGCAGACAAAAGCTGTTGTTGCTTTCGGCGAGGTAGGCGGCAGTGCCGAAATCGAGGCGGCAAATTTAATGCGCGAGGGGAAGTTTACAAAACCATTTATTGTCTTTATGGTGGGGAAGTTTGCCGAAAGTCTGCCCAAAGATACAAGTTTGGGGCACGCCGGGGCAATTGTTGGCCTTGGTTATTCTTTTGATGAAAAGATCAAAATATTAAAAAAATCAGGGGCGATTGTTGTTGAAAATTTTGAAGATATACCTGCCGCAATTAAAAAAGTTTTGTAAATTAAAATAAGATGACGGATAGAGATAACGGTGATTGCGGTATCCATGTACAAGAAACCCGGATTGGAGTTTATAGTGTGTTGACCAGGAAGGCTACTGATTTAACAGATGCTATCCGGAACCGCTTAGGATTTTCTGACCAGGATACATACCTAGAGATCCATGTTCCAGACGTGATCGAAGATGACGGACAAAGACGCATTCTCGAAACCTTTATTGAAGGGTTCAGAAACCTTGCCGCATTCTTAGAGGAACGGGGCTTGCGGCCGAGAGCACTTGTTGGTGTTACTCACGCTGGTGTAGCGGTTTGGGCGGGAAGGTATTTAAATTTTGACCTGACGAAAGGTATTAAAGAATCGGAGTTGGACGATGAAACACTTGAAAGAATAAATGAAGGTTTTGCGAAGACCGAAAGAGCTGCAAGGGGTAAGGAGCGTGGACCAATTTATCTTTGTGTCCAGACCTTTGAATCTTTTATGCAGGAGTTCGGAAGTCAAGGGCCACAACTGGCTTCTTAGAAAACTATTTAATAAATTGCCCTAAACTTAACTTAAAAGTTATAATTTAGATATATGGCCAAGCCATACAGAACTTCTATTACGACACACGTTAAGGGTCATCCTTATGTTTACGGCTACGACCTTATTGAACTTGCGGGTGAGGTTTCGTTTGCGAAGGCTATTTATTTGATCCTCAAAGGCCAGATGCCGGACAAAAATTCCGAAAGCATGTTTAATGCAATGCTAGTGATTGCCCTGGATCATGGTGTTGAGCCGCCCTCTGTAGTTGCTGCCAGAAACGTGTATTCGGGGGGTAGTCCGGTTCAGGCCGCAGTGGCTTCTGGAATTTTAGCTTTTGGCGAGTATCATGGAGGAGCGATTGAAGCTGCAATGGAAAATTTTGCAAAGTATTACCCAATAAAGACTGGTGCAATTAATCGTCATGTGCAAAAAATGGTAGATGATTTTGCAAAGACGGGTAAGCGCATTGCCGGTTTTGGTCACAGGTTATACGATGTAGATCCGCGAACGCAAAAGCTTATAGACTTGGCCAAAAAATTAGGATTTTTCGGTAAATATGTTAAGTTTGCCAAAGGTGTGGAAGAAGTGTTGTCTGGTGGAGCAAAGAAACTGCCTCTGAATATAGACGGAATTTTTGCAGCGCTTTTATTAGAAATGGGTTTTAATTCCAAAGTGGGGAAGGGAGTATTTATCATTGCCAGAACTCCTGGTATCGTTGCCCATGTGGTTGAAGAAGCTCTTCGCGAAGCACCATTTCGAAGACTTGCGGAAAAGAACGTGGAGTATGATGGGCCGAAACCGAGGAGGGGAAAATGATTATTTTTGGCGTTGATCCCGGCACTGCAACTACTGGTTATGGGGTTATTAAAAGTCAGAAGTCATCCGTTCGACGAGCTCAGGATGACCCTGAGTTAATCGAAGGGTCAAAAGCCAAAAGTCAGATAGAACTGATAGATTACGGCTGTATAGTGACCTCCAAAGATAGTGAAATGCCTCTGAGGTTATATAGTATCCAAAAAGAATTAAAAAGCCTACTGAGAAAGTTTAATCCCGATTGTGTTATTGTGGAACAATTATTCTTCGGTATTAATTCAAGAACCGCTATGACAGTCGGGCAGGCCAGAGGAGTAGTACTATCCGCAGCGGGTAACTATAGGCTTCCAGTTTTCGAGTACCAGGGATTACATGTAAAAAGTGTTTTGACCGGTTCGGGAAAGGCGGACAAAAAGCAAGTTCAAAAATCAGTAATGAAATATTTGGGGAAGAGAAAATTAAAAAAACCGGCAAACGGTTATCTTGATGATGCGGCAGATGCGTTGGCTGTGGCCATTTGCCATGTACTTAAGGTAAATGGTAAATCGTAAATAGCGAATGGTTATAACTCTATCCATTTACAATTGACTATTCACTATTTACTTTGAGAGGTGCAGGGAAGTGAATATTTTAAAGGGACCTCGTAAGATTTTAACTGGGATTATTTCTTACCGGATTACCAAAAGACAAAAGTTTGTTTTAATGTCTGTCTTTTTAACGGTAATTTTAATTACGACTCAAACCGTTGATGAAAGTTTTCGTCTGCAGACGATTACTTTTTTGGCTATAGCAACTGTCTTTCTTTCAATATTTGCTCTTTGGGGAGAGCTTTCGGGTGTAAAATATTTTTTACTTTTACTTTTGCCCACTTATTTTGTGATAGGATCCTCGCTTTTCTATTTCCTTTTGCCTGTCAGGTGGTTAACCAGACTGCCTTTTGCCCTTTTATTCGGTATTTCAGTTTATCTTCTGATGCTAACAGCTAACATTTACAATGTAGCAGCAATCAGAACTATCGCACTACTTCGCGCCGCTCATGCGGTAGGATTATTATTTTCAATAATTTCAATATTTTTTTTGACAAATGTTTTGTTTTCTTTGCACCTGCCTTTTTATTTGGTGATGCTTGGGGCTTATCTTATTACTTTGCCGCTTTATATTATTGGACTTTGGTCTTATGAACTTGAGGAATTTATCTCACGCAGGGTTTTTATATTTAGCCTGATTTTCTCGCTTGTGACATCCCAGATTGCACTCGTGCTTTCTTTTTGGCCAATAGTGCCTATAAACGGGGGACTTTCCCTGGCAACATTAATGTATGTACTTTTGGGCCTTGCGCAGTTCGAGTTTCACGGCCGGTTAAAACCGCGGCTCGTTTGGGAGCACCTGATTGTAGCGTTTGCTGTATTTGTGATTGTGGTAATTACGACAAGGTGGGGAGGGTGACCCCGCAAAGCGGGGAATTTCTAATTTTCAATTAAATCATCATGGTGGGGTTAGTAAGCGATATTTACTCATTACTGGCAGGTAGCGGTTTGTAACGTGGCTGAAGTCTGGCAAAGTCGGCAAGACAATCATTGCAAAAGTAAATGCCGCTATTTTCTTCCTGAGAAGTTTGCTTGGCCCAGGCGTCTATAGTTATTCCTTGTTTCATTGTGCAGATTTGACTTGTGCAATGTCTTCCCAAGTTTTCTTCAACATTGTGTGATCTTGAAGGTAACCAAAACATATGACCAACCTCGTGCCGAAGCAGTCTTCTAACCATTGCAAGTTTGAGGTCGTTTGGACGGACACTTCCGATTAGTCTGGTGACAGACTGGATTGAAGCAGGAAATATAGGAGAAGTGGAGCCAAAGACGAAGTTAATGTATTTACCATCCTGTTTGCCGTTTAAATCATGGTTGACTATAAAGACTTCCCAGTGAGGCTGTTCTTGGTAAGGTTCCTCGTAAAACAATCTGGTTACCTCAGAAACATCGACTTGCGGACCAAACCCGGCATCTCTTCTTAGAGCTTGTCTTTTGATAGTTTCATCTATATACCAGTCGGGACTGGAAAAAGGCTGGTTGCTATGATTAAAAGGATTGCTACCAAAAACAATAATTTCCCTTTTTTGGCCAGAAGCTTTAACTGTGTCAATTACACCTTGTTTGGCCGCTTGAGCTTCAGCTTCCGGGACGTTTGATGTCCACATCACGTAGATCGGAACAAGGAAATTTTGCCGCCATTCTTGACGCCTTGTCAACTCTAGGTTTCTGGTTGCTTGTTCTGGACTAGGAGGACTAATGCGAATTCGTTCAGACATCGGTGTAAATAATAACAGACTTATGAGAAAATGTCAACCTATAGTATTTATCGGGGGAAGAGGGTGTTTTGAGGTGAATTGTCAATCGTAAATCGTAAATGGTCAGTTTCTTCTATTAACCATTCACCATTAACTATTTACAAACCGGCGGGGAAGCAGGGTAGAGGAGTACAGGTTTACACTGAGCGCCAGCGAAGTGATATAGTTTGATACATTTCGTGAAAAAGAGGACTTAAAATCGTGAAAACAACTGGAAAACAACTATGAGTTATTTTATGGTGCTTGTCGAACCTAGCTTGACTATGCGCCTAAAGTCATAGTTAAAACAGAACTATAAGATGTTTATCGCCTCTCTAGGGTTGACTGGGTATTCTAGCGAGATTGTAAAAAGACTGCTAGAGGTGTTATGAAGTCATGTTACAAGGTTTTTCGGGGAAGAGGTAAAATAGGTGCGAATTTCTAATTTCCAATGTCAAACTTCAAATTATTTGTTGGTCAATCATGTTCTATCATTCCCCATGCTAAGAAAGGTGTAAATACATATTCCCTATACGTCGCACAATAATACTTTTGCGACGTAGAGTAGCTTCGAGAGAGGGCACAAAGAGAAATATCAAATTTCAAATATCAAATTTCAAATATCAAATCTACTTTGATTATGTTCTCTCTTTTGGCTTTTTATTTTCAACTTTTAACTTGTCTTGTTTGATCTATTTATCCCCTATTTGCTAGTAATTGTAATTTTTATATTCTCTTTTACCCCGTAAGATTTACTCGATGTAAAAATTACCGGGGCTGCACTCAATTTCACAAGAATAGACCTGACAAAACGGTTCATTGGTGGTTGCATGGTTCAAAAAGCCTTTAGAAATGCGATGAACGGCTTGGTGAGCTTGCCAGAGGGTCTAAAACAAGCTAAATTTAATTCATGGACCCTTCGACATAGTTCAGGGTCCATGGTGAGTAAATCGAATCCATGGATATTAAAAGCTTGGAAGATGAGCTGTCAAAATTTATTTATGAACTGGAAACGGAAAACAGACTTGTACGAGTTGGATTAAAAGAAAAATCTTCTCAAGGGGAGATTTTCAAAAAATATCGAAGTTTATTTTCTGCAGAAATTTTGACGCAGCTTAAGAATCTATTAAAAAAGAAAAACACACCCAAGGAAATTGACATAATCGAAAGGATCTATTTTACAATCGCCGCAAGTTTTATCGGCGATAAGCTTGCAAAACTTCAAGACGAGATAACAACTCACTTCGCACAGTCAAAAGTAACTGTTGACGGTGAGACCATTTCTTATTACCAGATAGGTCCCAGAATTGCCAAAGAAAGGGTTTTCGAAAAAAGAGAAATTTTGGAAAAGGCCGGTTTAGGGGTGATTGAAAAAATAAATGCAAAACAACTTAAAGTTTTAGAGGAGGAGATAAATCTGAGTAAAACCCTTGGTTTTGGGGGTTATCTAAATTACTACTCTATATCCAAAAAGGTAAATTATGATAAATTTTACAAAGTTGTTGAGGTGATTACACAGCAAACCGCAAGTCTTTGGTTTGGGGCAATTTCAAAAGTTTCGCAGGATTTATTAGGACGACCCTTTAAAAATATTAATTCCTGTCACACTAGCTATTTAAGATCGCTTTCGATGTTTGACAGCTTTTTCCCGGCGGCCAAGGTTGTGCCTACTTTTTTGGCTAATGTTGCCAATTTGGGGCTTGCGGATCTAATTTCGAAAATCAAAATTGATGATGTTGCTAGAGCCAAAAAAAATCCAAGGGCGGTTTGTTACTGGCCAAAGCCTCCAACTGAAATCCATCTGGTTATTAAGCCTATAGGTGGAGAGCAAGATTATGAGGCAATGTTTCACGAAGGCGGACATGCTCTGCATGGTGCGGCAGTTGACCCGAAACTTTCCTATTCCCTCAAAACCCTTGCTTATTCGAATGCTTTAACAGAAGCTTATGCCTTTATTTTGGAAGATTTAGTATTTGAGCCTGCATGGCTTTCTCATTACCTAGATGTAAGCGCCTATACTGCTTCAAAAATCCGATGGCAGGCGTATTTTGTCAATTTAATGCTTTTACGGCGATATCTGGGAAAATTTACCTATGAATATTGGCTATTTTCTGCCAAAAATTTAAAAAACGGCCCGGCGCTTTATGCCCAAAAATTAAAAGAGACAACGGGTTTTGTTTTTCGACCCGCCTACTGGCTTAGCGATATGGACAGCGGTTTTTACAGTGCCGATTATCTGCGGGCTTGGATTGGTGCTGCCCAAATTAAAGATTATTTAGTTGGTAAATTCGGGATTAAATGGTTTTTGAATCCTAAAGCCGGAAAGTTTTTGAGGGATTTATATGGTGACGGAGTTAAATATGAGCTGGAAGAGGTCGTGAAGCGCTTAGGATATAAACCTTTGGATACTAAACTTTTGATCTCTTCCTATGCGTCCGTGCTTCTCTAATGTTTCTCACGATTTGTGAAGCAGGTGAGAAATGAAAGATTGGTCTTTCTTCTCTATACGCTTGGGGAGATGAGTAGAAAGAAAATGATGTACCAAATATTTCAGGGAAAAATTCCTGTAAGAATTCATTTACGCTTCTTCCAACATCTCCCACATCGTGAACACTGCGGTTTTTTCTCACATTTATGAGAATGTCAAAAGGTTTATCGGGTGTCTCTATGTCGCTTATCGGGACGTCCGCAGCGGCCGTAGCAAAATAAAAAATTTTACCTTCTTGATCTGGGTCAAATACAAAGATACGTCTTTCGTTGGGTTTATGTCTTGTTTTGTCTTCCCGTAACCAGAAAGCAATATGCCCCCTTTTGGCACTTCTTTGTAGAACGTCCTCTCTCTGGGACTGAAGCTCTTTCGTACAAGCCTCCATGGCCCTTTTTTGAGCCTCGGTTTGTATTTGGTCTATTTCGGCTGTAGGTGTTGGGTTTTCAGGTCTTGCCATAGAAACAGGATTTTACCAAGTTTCTTATTAAAAATCAATGGACTATAGGTTTTGCCAGAAGATTGAAACTAAGAAATGTGGGTGCCCACTTTTTCGCCGGCGACTGCTTTTTGTATATTTCCTTCTTTATTCAGATCAAAAACCAAAATCGGGATATTGTGGTCCATGCAAAGGGAAAGGGCGCTGTTGTCCATGACTTCGATTTGTTTGTCGGTTAGTGCCTGCTTAAGGCTAAGACGATCAAACTTTTTGGCGTCTTTGAATTTATGGGGATCCTTGTCGTAGACCCCGTCAACTTTGGTGGCTTTTAGAATAATCTGACAACTGGTTTCAAGAGCCCTTAAAGCTGCTGTGGTATCTGTTGTAAAGTAAGGGTTGCCGGTTCCGCCGGCAAAGATGACTACCCTGCCTTTTTCCAGGTGACGAAGGGCCCTGCGCCTGATATAAGGTTCGCAGACATCGGGTATTTCAATTGCCGAAAGTACCCGCGTTTCCTGGCCTTCCTTTTCCAGCGCCGCCTGCAGTGCAAGCGCGTTCATGATTGTTGCCAGCATGCCTATATAGTCCCCCACGGTTCTTTCAAGGCCGTGTTCAGCCGCCGATGTCCCGCGGAAAATATTGCCTCCCCCGACTACAACTGAGATTTGGATGCCGGCCTTTTGGGCCTTGATGATTTCCTTGGCCAGCCACTGGGTAAATTCCGGGTCGATACCGCTTTCCCGCTTGCCTAAAAATGTTTCGCCGGAGAGCTTGAGAAGAACTCGCCTGTACTTTTGCGGCATTGTTGATATTTTAGCAACTTAGCATGTCTGCTGTCGAGAGATACAAGGTTGATCCTTGCGGTAACCCTACGAATCTCGCAAGGATCAACTTTGTTGGCTGTCGCACAATTTTTGCGTTAGCCTCCCCTATTGTTGCAATTGATTTTGAAAGCGTCGTAAAATGTATTTATGTTTGATCTGCCCACCCTGGTTGACGAGTTTTTAGAATATCTGGAAGTTGAGAAAAACCTCTCCCCGCTTACGATCCGCGATTACCGGCATTATTTGAATAATTTTGTTTACCAATTTATTTTTTGTTTCTTGTAATTTTG
>Ga0209541_10009022_pt1 | contig 16266 bp, 16 predicted proteins | sample RifCSPlowO2_01_FD_184027 | JGI IMG/M metagenome (GOLD analysis project Ga0209541, IMG submission 184027) | Groundwater microbial communities from Rifle, Colorado - Rifle CSP2_plank lowO2_0.1 (SPAdes) (version 2) | ecosystem: Environmental > Aquatic > Deep subsurface > Groundwater | place...
TCGCTCTTGCGCAGGAAAAATCTGGGGGCAAGCACGGCGGCGACTGCATCTTTGGTGGAGGTCTTCCCTACTGAGCCCGTTATCATCACCACCTGCGGGCGGTACCGGCGCACAACGGCTCTCGCGAAGGATGCGAGGATGAAAACGACTATGGGCTTGAATATATTCTTCATGGCGTTGAGGTGGCGGTGCCTGTCTGTGCAGGCAGGCCACGATCGGGTGGTACCTCGTAATACTCTATGAGGAAGTGGACGAGGTCAAGGAAGGTGGCGTCAAGCGTCTCTGACGCGTACTGGACGCCCTTCGGGTCGTTCGTATAGAGCAGGATAATGAATCGTGGACTGTAGGAGGGAAAGAAACCGACAAAGGAGTGGAAATAGCGGTCGGTATAGTAGCCGCCGCGACCGTCGGTGAGTTGTGCCGTGCCGGTCTTCGCCGCAACCGACATTGTCGGAATAATCGCTTTCCCGTTCTCAAGCTTCTCATCAACGAGTTCGGTCATCATCACGGTTACCTCGCGTGCGGCTGTGGCGCCGAAGACCGGCGTCTTCTTACTCCAATCCAGTTCTCGTTCAATGCCGGAATTCAGCCGCACGGCACTCACCAGATGCGGCTGTACCATAACGCCTCCATTGGCTATCGCACCGAGCGCCCGGATTATCTGCACCGGCGTTTCTGCGATGCCTTGCCCATAGGAGGCGGTGTCGTAGCCAATCTGCTGGGGCTTCGTGAGGTTGGAGAGGAGTGCATGCCCCTCGCTCGGCTGGTCAACGTCGGTCTTCGTCCCGAAAAATGAGGTGAAATATTCGCGGAACGCGTCCTGTCCGAGCTCGGTCGCGACCCAGGAGGCGCCGACATTCAGCGACTGCAGGATTATTTCCTCCACCCTGATAACGCCCCGCGCCTTCAGGTCCCAATTGCAGATTTCTCTTGTGTTTACCGTGATGCAGCCCGTGTCGTTGTAGGTTGTCTGCGGCGTGATAACGCCTGCGTCCAGCCCGGAGGCGAGCGTGAGCGGCTTCATAATGGAGCCGAATTCATGTACCTGCTCAACGAGCGGATTCCCGAGCAACAGCGGATTAACCGCGCTTAAATCATTCCCATTGTACGAGGGGTAGGAGGTAATCGCAATAATCGCGCCGGTCGCAGGGTCCATAATGATGCCTGCCGATTCTTTACTTCCGTATTTACGGTTCAGTTTCTCAATCCCATCCTCAAGACGCGTTTGCACCTCCGGCTCAATGGTTGTTATGATGTCGCCTTCGCGCACATCCGTCGTATTGACGAGCAGGTCGCCTACATTTGAGAAGAGTTCGGCGAAGAAGTTTTTATAGAGTGCATCCCCCGAGCGCGAGAGAATCCCGTCATAAGTCGCTTCAATGCCGGTCTGACCGACGAGTGTGTCGCCTGAACCATACGAGACGATGCCGATGGATTGTGCGGCGAGCGACCCGCCCGGATAGTAGCGCCAGCTCTCGCGCAGGACTTGCACACCGGGAATATTCTGAGTAGAAAGCGTGCGCCCCCCCGCTTCGGAAAGACGGTGTGCCACTTCTATGTAGACCTGATTCTTCTTCGCCGCGGCGGCGAAGAACGCATCGCGCGTGAGAGTGGAAGAAGCGACGGCGGTTATCGCCGTGTACGCCGTTTCTGGATTTGTGAGCGTTTGCGGATTTATCGCAACGAGAAAGCCGGTCGCGAGCGTCGCGGCAGAAATGAGTGTCCCGTCCTTGCGGGTGAAGTAGATGGCACCGCGGTCAAAGAGCCCGCTCCCGCCCGAAGAAAACTGCCGGTTGGCCTTTTGGGCATATATGTCCCCGTGCACGATTTGAACAAAATAGAGGCGCAGAAGTATGCACAACGCGATGAAAATGACGAATGAAAGAATCAAGCGAATGCGGAAGCGGAACTGTGCGCGCATACCCAGTTATCGGGATGCTGTGACGCTCCTCGCGCGTACGAATGTTTTGGTAAGCGGTTTTGCATACCCTGCCGCGCGATAGTCCGTGTTGGTGATGCGGGCAACCGATGCGAGGTACTCTGATTCAAGTACCGCAATCACCGCTTCGTCCCTCTTCACGGACTGGGAGAATTCAATCGTGAGGGTCGCATAACTCATCACCACGGCAATAAGGCCGATATAGACGACAAGGAGCGTGCCGACGGTCGCGTACGAGAGCGACAGTATAGAAAACGGGAGGTGTACGCGAAATTTAGACATAGGAGAGTCGGGCGGGGACGGCACCAAGGGATTGTGCAGGTAGAGGGGCTGCACTGCGTTCAAACACCCGCAGTTTCGCGCTGCGCGCGCGGCGATTCTTAAGTATTTCTGCGCGCGTGGGCACTATGGGCTTCTTAAACACGAGGACGCCGTGACCCGCCTCAACCGCGTCCCGAAGCACATTCTTCACCACGCGGTCTTCAATACTGTGGAAGGAGATTATCGCGAGGCGTCCGCCGGGCGCGAGTGCGGAAAGTGCGGCGGCGAGACCCTCGCGTAGAGCGCCAATCTCATCATTGACCGCAATACGGAGCGCTTGGAAGGTCTTGGTTGCCGGATGTGTCTTGCCCTGCTGATACCAGCGCGGCGTGCCAAGCGCGATAGCGGTAACAAGCGCGCCGGTCGTGAGGATGCGCTCTTTGGAGCGCGCGGCGACAATGGCGTGCGCGATTTTACGTGCGAAGCGTTCTTCGCCGTAGGTGAAGATAAGATCCGCGAGATTTTCTTCTGAAGAGGAGTTCACAATATCGGCGGCAGTTTCTCCGCCCTCGCCATAGGTCATCAAGAGCGGTTCGTCGTTCTGAAAAGTGAAGCCGCGCGGAGCCGCAATCTGGTACCCGCTCCACCCGAGGTCAAAGAGAATCTTGCTGACCGTACCGACCCCGAGCCGCTCCAGAATGCGCGTAAGGTTGCGGAAATTATCGTTTACCAGATTCGTGACGGGGCGCTCGGGACGACGGTCAAGCGCGTAGACCTCGCGTGCGCGCTCCACTGCCGCGGGGTCGGCATCAATACCAATTAGCACAGCTCCCTCTCCAAGCGACGCCAGTAACTTAGTAAAGTGTCCCGCGCCGCCGAGCGTCGCATCCACAATCGTGTCGCCCTGTGTAACAGAGAGTGCCCGAAGCACCTCATCCGTCAGCACAGAGTCGTGACGGGCTTCCATACTAGCGGATGTCGCCAATCTTCTCGGCAAAGGCGTCGGCATCGCGCTCAATGCCGGCGGTGTAGGTCTTCCAGCTCGTCTCGTCCCACACCTCAATGCGACTCGCGACACCGGCAATGACCGTCTTTGATGTGAGACCGGCGAAGCTCTTTAAATGGTCGGGAATAAGTATGCGGCCTGCGGCATCGACCTCCGCCTCCATCGCTCCCGCAAGAAAGAGGCGTGCAAGTCCGCGTGCCGCTGCTGTTCCGCCCGCATGTACTGCGCGGCTCTCCGCTTCCTTCTTCCACGCCTTCTTGGGATAGACAAAGAGACAACGGTCAAGGCCGCGCGTGAGTACCACGGCGCGGCCGAGATCCTTCCGGAATTTCGCCGGAAGCGAAATGCGATTCTTGGGGTCAAGCGTGTGCAGGTATTCTCCGATGAACATATCAAATCAATGGGGAGAACGAGGAGACAGGCCACCACTCCCACCTCTCCACTTCATCCCACTGAAATGTCATTGTACACCACTCTCCCCCACTTCCCTCTAGGGAAGTTATCCCCATATGCAAAAACTGGCGCGGCGGGAGCCGCGCCGAGATGAGGCGGCGATGCTTATTCTACGGCTTCTTTCAAGCGTTTAATGACAAAATCGCGCGGGAGACCAGCGAGGAACCATCCCGCCTTCGGACCCGAATCGCGGTTCAGGAATATGCGGTAAATGGCTTGGAAAAGCTCTTTGGGCTGTATGGGAATTTCCGTCTTCATTTCATGGAGACGCAAGTGAATCTCCTCGCCCGTGCGTTCACTCGCCTGCAGATAATCAGCAAGCACCGCAAGCGCTTTTTTCTGAATGTTAGAAAGCGAAACTTCCGGCATCTCTTCTTGTAATTCGTATTTAAACTCTTCGGGCGCATAGGTCGCAAGCCAGAACTTCGCATATCGCGCACGGACCTCAAGTGCACGTGTCTCTTCCTCGGTCAGTGCCTGCCTCTTCACCCGCGCAGCTTCTCCAGCGAGAGACAGATGCGCCATCTGCACAATAAACGCCACTTCGCGAAAACGCATCTGCCATGGTGCCGAGAGTGCCGCACGATTCTTGGGAAGTTCGCAGAGCGCATAGAGCCGCGTACGGTCGTCTGCGGCGCCCGCGCGCACGCCCTCCGCAAGCTCGTCATACCAGTCATAGAGGCGCGGCACCGATTCACCGCTCGGGTCAACGTCAATCTGTTCGCGGATATCCTTCCCGATGAGCGCGAGGCGAAAGAGTTCTGGTGGGAAGAGATCACCCATATCTTTGGCAGAGCTCCCGCGCCCTTTTGACGATGACATCTTCTTCCCGCCCACAAGGAAGAACTCGTACGGGATATCAAAGGGCGGTTCAGCCCCGAACACTTCGCGACAGATATGATTCGCGACATCCCGGGAGCCGCCTCTGGTGGAGTGGTCCTTGCCCCCTCCTTCTATATCAACGCCCTGCGCAACCCACTTCGCCGCCCAATCAACTTTCCAAAAAAGTTTTGTGGTGCCTTTCCATGGTGCGACACGGCCGCTGTGGCCGCAGGGCATGCACTCGTCCGGCGAACGATCACACGAATAACCGACGGTCTCGCCGTCATAGTCATACGCGCGCGTGGTCATCATCTTCCCGCACATCTGGCAGACAACGGAGACGGGGAGCCACGATTCGTCCTTCACCGACCCCGAGACCTCCTGTAAGATTCGGCGGATGTTGCTCGCGCGTTCAAGCGCCGTCTTAATAAGCGCGTCCATCTTGCCCGATTGATAGAGCTCGGTCGCGCGATAGTAGCTCGGCACAAATCCGGCCTTCTTGTGCACCTGAACAAATTCATCGCCGAAGTATTCGGTATAATTCTTGAAACCCGCCTCGGGACTCGGAACGGCATAAAGCGGCTTCCCTAAATGTTCGCGGAATGTATCCGCATCGAGATATCCGGGAATTGAATCAAAGGGGTCAAAATCATTGAGCTCAAATTGAAATGTGTTCGGGATGCCGTATTCAGAAAGGACTTCCGCCATAAGTCCGTGGATGGCGACGCCGCGCATTGAGCCGACATGGACGCGGCCCGAGAGCGTCTTCTCGTCGCGAATGAGAAACGACTTTCCACCCTGCGGGGTGCGTGTATCTCGTATCTCACCCGCTATGCGGTCGGCCCAAAGCATGGACCTATCGTATCACGCAACCTTCTCTATCGTGTAGGTTTGTTTGCCCGCCGGCGTCTCAAAGGTGAACACATCGCCCTTTTTCTTACCCATCAAGGCGGCGCCCAAGGGAGAGATGTGGGAGAGCTTCTTCACGCGCATATCGGCCTCCTCGCTACCGACAATCGTGTACTCATGCGTATCGTTACTCCCCTCCTTCTTAATGGTGACATTGGAGTTGAAGCTGACCTCGCTCTTCTTCTTGCCGTCAGTAATAATCTTCGTGTTCTTCACGAGCTCCTCCAGTTTCTTGATGCGTTCCTCGGTTGCCGCCTGCAAATCGCGCGCCTCTTGGTATTCGGCATTCTCGGAGAGGTCGCCGAGTGAACGGGCGTACTCAAGATTCTTGGCGATTTCGGTGCGACGCACGGTCTTCAAGTGCTCGAGCTCCTTAATCATCTCATCAAACTTTTCCTGCGAAACGAATGTCTCCTGTGTATCAACCATATCTAGTGTGGGCATTGTACGCGACCGCTAGTATTGCGCAAGCGTTGTGGTCGTTGCCGTACCGCCGCCGAGATTTTTAACGAATGAAATGAGTATAAAATCCAAGTGGGGTTATGTCCTCATAAGCCCCCGACATACGAAGAATTCTCGCGGTAGAGAGAATCAAAGAGTTGCTGCATCACATTCACCGCCCGTTCGCCCGCGCCCTCGGGACCGCGCTCAAGCACCACCGCAAACGCGTACTGCGGATGCTCATACGGGAAGAATCCCACGAGCCACGAGTTGTCGTATTGATTGCGCGTGCCCGTCTGCGCCGTACCCGTCTTCGCCGCCACGCTCACATACGGCACATTGATAGCAGTTGCGAGCGCGCTCGTCACGCCTTGGCGCATACCCGCACGAACAACCGCGAGCATTCCCGGGTCAGCGAGCACAGTTGTGTATGACGGCAATTCTCCGGCAAGCAAGGTCGGCGTGAATAATTTGCCGCCGTTCGCTACGGCGGCAATCGCACGCGCCATCTGTATCGGCGTCACCTGCATCGAATATTGTCCGATCGCGGTGAAATAGGTGTCGCCCAAGTACCACGGTTCACCAAAGACCCCTTCCTTCCACTCGGGATTCGGCAAGAGTCCGCCCGCCTCGCCCGACACATCAATGCCAGTTTTCGTCCCAAGACCAAACTGCTGATACCAATAGTTGAGCCGGTCGATACCGAGCCCTTTCTGAGAGCCGAAGCCGCCCCCAACCGTGTAGAAAAAGATATCCGACGACCATGCAATGGCCCTCTTAACATCAACAATCCCAAGCGCTTTCCACCCCTTATAGATAAACTCCTTGCCCGGGCGGTACGGGTCCGGGATTGAGAGAAAACCGGGGTCATTAATGAGCGTGTCCGGACTAATGAGTTTGTCGGTGAGCGCTCCAGCGGCAACAAGCGGCTTCACGACCGAGCCGGGCGCGTAGACGCCCTGCACGGCGTGGTCAAGAAAGGGGCGGCCGATGTCCTTGTTGTACGCCTCAATAGTCGCCGCGGGGCTACCATTTGCCATCACGGTGGAGTCGTAGCTCGGGTAGGAGACAAGCGCGCGCACCGCACCGCTCTCCACATCCATAATGACGCCGGCGCCGGCAATGAAGCGCGACCTGTTCGCCGTCGTCCTAATCGCGCGTTCAAAGAGCTCCTGGAGGCGGGCATCAATCGAGAGTTGCAGTGTGCCTCCCGCCTTTACAGGAACATACCCTCCTTCGGAGCGGATAACGCCGAACACATCCTTCTCGGTAAGTAGCCGGCCGTTTTCTCCCGTGAGAAATGCATCATATTCGGCCTCAAGGCCGGTCACGCCAGTCTGGGTTGTATCGTAGTAGATTCCGCGCGCATCCTTCTTCGGATATGAGACATACCCAATCACCTGACTCAAAGAAGGTTCCAGATACCGGCGTATAGCGCTGCCGTCTGCTCCCTCCACATTCTCGGCAACAACGACACCGTGCATATCGGTGATGATGCCCCGCGGGGCGAAGAGTGTCGTGATTTCTAGACTGTTGTGCGCGCTCTCCTGCGCAAAGACGGCACCGCCCAGTATCTGGAGATTCCACGCGCGAGCAACGAGCACGAGCATAAGGAGCCCCAGAATGCCGAAGAGAGAGAAGAATACGCTGGACGACAGCGGTTTCTCAATCCTGCCTTCAAAACGCGCGCGGTCAAACGCGGGCGCATTTGACGCATCGAGAAATATCTCGTCGGGGGCTATTTCAGGATCCTGCCGTCGTTTGCGCCGCCACATCATCCCCTCATACTACTCGCCCCGTTAGAGATACGGAAGTGTTCGCGATACCTATGGGATAATTGTTACAAATCTCTAACGGGGCTCGTCCGGAGCCGGCTATGTACGAAAAACGCAAGCACGGTCACCAGAGCTCCCAGAAGCGTGGAGAGCGGCAGGGACAAGGCGGACGGCACATAGTAAAGCGTGTCAACAAATATCCCGAGAGCGAGCGGGACCAGCGGCTCTCTCATCGCGGCAATAATCGCCAGGAGCGCCGTGAGCGGCCACGGGAAGAACAGGGCGGAGATAAATGCGAGCAGCGTTATCAGTCCGCGCATCATGGGAGCGTAGAGGTTGTGTGCGGTAGTCCGTCGAGCAGAAGCGCGCCGGTATCGCGCACAACAACCCACGAAGCAGAGAACAGATTGAACGCGGGCATAATTCGCAGCGTCATTACAGACGATGATGGGTCGCTTTCGATGCGCACGACGGTTCCGAGAGGGAGTTGCCCCGGGCCACTGACAAACACGGTATCGCCGACAGAAACATTTGCAGAACGCCCAAGCTCTGCGCTCATAGTTCCTCCGCCGGAACCAAAAATGGTGACCGGCATACTCGCACGGCCAACCCAACCGTGAATGCTCACACCCGGCGACGAGAAGAGGGTCACGCGCGAGAAGTCAGCGAGCACCGAGGAGACCACGCCGATCGGGGTGCCGCCTGCGCCGAAGACCTCCATACCAAGGGTAATCCCCGCTCGAGAGCCCTGAGCGAGTATGAAGGTATCGTAAGGGCTTTCCGGCGGACGGGCAAGGATGCTTGCAAGAACCTCCGGCGCTGTAATCCCTCTTGAGGTGCCACCAAGGAGCGCCGTGAGGACCGTCTCTTTCTGGGCAAGCGCCCGATTCTCGTTTGTAAGCGCCGCATTCTCCTCCAGCAACCGTTCATTCTGGAGGGCAAGCTTCGCCGTATCCCTGAAACTGGAGAGGAAGGAATGGCTTTGGGCTGACACGAAATCTGCACTGCGAAATACCGGTGTAACCAGATGCAGAAAGAAGTTCGGCGCGAGCAAACGCAGGAGAAGCAGAGCGAGCGCGAGAGCAAGCGAAGACGCTCCCCACGAAATGCCGGCAGACGAAAAGAGCGCGTTACGCTTCGCTAAGAATATCTTCTTCATCGATAAAGAAATCTACATAGGGCTCCGGGTCTTCGGTCACGATGCCCGCGCCGCGTACGACCGCCGTGAGCGGGTCGGGCGCCACGCGCACTGGGACGCCAAGCATCTTCGCCAGCGCCTGCGGTAGCCCGCGCAGGAGCGCGCCACCGCCAAAGACGGTCACGCCGTGCTGGAGCACATCGGAAAGAAGTTCGGGAGGCGTCTCTTCAATGACTTCTTTCATCGTCTCCATCAAGCTATCAAGAGAAGGGGCGATGGCTTCGCGAATATGCGTATCGGTCAGTACTATCTCGCGCGGAAGTCCGGTCGCATAGTCGCGACCGCGCACACTCCGCGAGAGCGTTTCATGGAGCGGCATCACGGCGCCGATGGCTATCTTCACATCTTCGGCGGTGCGCTCGCCGATGCCGAGCTTAAATTCGCTCCGCACAAATTCAATAATGTTTTCGTTAAACCGATCTCCGGCGACATGCGAGCTCTTCGCGGCAACAACACCCTTGAGCGCGATAACGGCAATGTCGGTCGTGCCGCCACCAATATCAAGCACCATCGTCCCCACGGCTTCAGAGACGGGGAGCTTCGTGCCGATGGCGCCCGCAACCGTTTCTTCAAGAATAATCGCCTCGCGCGCGCCCGCATTCTTCGCCGCGTCGCGTACCGCGCGGCTCTGGACATTGGTCACTCCGGTCGGTACGCCGATTACGACACGCGGGCCGAATAGGCGGACGCGTCCGTTCTGCGCCTTATTGATGAGGTAGGTGAGAAACTCCTCGGTCACTTCAAAATCAGAAATGACGCCGTGCGAGAGTGGGCGCACGACGCGGATGTGCGCGGGCGTCTTCCCGAGCATCATCTTCGCCTCCTTACCGACCGCGACAACCTGGTGCGTTTTGTCGTTTACGGCAACAACCGAGGGCTCGTTCACCACCACGCCACGTCCGCGCACATACACGAGCGTATTTGTCGTCCCGAGATCAATCGCGATGTCGTTACTGAAAAGTAAGTTCTTAGAAAACCGGGGCATAAAAATCAGGAGTTGGAGGCAGTAGGCAGGAAGCAGGAAAGAATATCTTTCCGAGGAATGTTCCTGACCTCGCCAGTTGCGCGACTAACTACTTCGAATTCACCGGTCGCGACTGCATCCTTCCCGACCACGATGCGGGTCGGGATACCGATCAAATCGCTCTCGGCGAACTTCTCTCCCGCGCGAAGATCGCGGTCGTCGTACAACACCTCCACGCCCGCCTTCACCAAATCCGTATACAACGCATCGGCAGTCTTAGAGATGTCATCATCGCCTTTCCCGAGCGCGACGAGATGCACCGCAAATGGTGCGACATTCTCGGGCCAGATAAGACCCTTTTCGTCGGCAAGCTTCTCAACGATAACGCCCATAAGCCGCGTCGTCCCGAAGCCGTAGCATCCGACAATCGGTGTCTGCTCCTTCCCTTCCTTATCTTTGTAGGTGAAGTCAAAACTCGTTGGATACTTCTTCCCGAGGTCAAACACATTCCCGACCTCTGACGCGCGGGCCTTCTTCAGCTTCCCTTTCCCGCATTTGGGGCACGCCTCCCCTTCGCCGACTTTGGAGACCTCAACATTCGCGCAGTGCGTACACTCCTCGCAATAGAGAATGTCGTCTTCGCCCGCGTCGGTGAGCACCATAAATTCGTACGAGAGCTTCTCGGAGAAGCTCCCGCCGGAAGCCTCGGTAACCTTCGCCACCAGTCCACACCGCTTATACGCCTCAAAATATGACTTCTTCACGATTTCATAAAACGACTCAAAGTCTTCTTGTGTCTCGTGGAAGCTGTACATATCCTTCATCCCAAATTCACGCCCTCGCATAATGCCCGACTTGGCGCGAAGCTCGTCGCGATACTTCTGCCCGATCTGGTAGAGCGCGACCGGAAGGTCTTTGTATGAAGTGACATACTCCTGCGCAATCGGCGTCACGATTTCTTCTTCGCTCTGTCCGAGCGCGTACTCCTTGTCTGTTCTACTTTGTATTTTAAATAAGACATCCACGCCGTCCCACCCATCGGTCTTCTTCCAATTCTCCGAAGGGTGGAGCGTCGCCATCTTGATTTCCTGCCCGCCTATCGCGTCCATCTCTTCGCGGATAATATTCTCAATCTTGGTGAGCACACGAAGCCCGAGCGGTAAGTAGGAGTACACCCCCGCCATCTCCTTATGGACAAATCCCGCACGGATAAGCAGTTGGGCGTTCTTGGCAACCTCGTCGGCAGGCACCTCTCGCCGCGTCTTGGTAAAAAGCTTGGACTGCCTCATGCGCCACAGTATACGCCCCCTTCGCTAGCTCGGCAAAAGGTTGAAGATGTCGTGGGCGGTGACGACAATCATCAGGAGGATGAGGAATACGAAGCCGATGCCGTTCATTGCGCGGGCGACGCTTACCTTGATGGGCCGGCGGATGATGCTCTCAATAATGACGAAGAGGAGACGGCCGCCGTCAAGCGCGGGGACGGGGATGAGGTTGATGAGCGCGAGATTGATAGAAATAATCGCCATAATGGAGAGCAGGTCGCCGAACCCTTGTGCCGACGCAGAGCCGACGACGCCCGCGATGCCGACCGGCCCCGCGACCTGCGAGAGGTCAGCCGAGAGCGTGAAGACACCGTAGAAGAAATGCCAGAGTCCCTGCGCGGTCAATATCGTTGCGCCCCAGGTGAGCATCGCCCCTTCGGCGATTGCCGCACCGAGTGAGAGCGGCGTAACGCCGACGGTAGCGACCTCAACGCCCAGAACCGCGCGCGAAGGGTCAGAAGCGACAAGTCCCTTCAAGGGACGGGCGAATATCGTCTCCTCGGTCTTATCGGCGTGGCGGATAGTAAGCGCGACGGTCGTATTTCCCTCCCCGTTTGCGACAAATGAGGTGAATCCCTGTGCGTCCGCGCCGGAGAAAGCGTAATGCCCGTCCTCGGCGGAAAGGATGGTATCACCAGCACGAAGTCCGGCCGCAAATGCCGGACTTTCGGGAAGCACGCTCGCCACCATAAGCTGTACGTCTGTCGCACTCACAAGCTCGCTCTCCGAGAGCACTCGCGGGGTGCCCATCCAGAGTGCTCCCGTGATAAGCACATAGGCAAAGAGGAGATTCATCGCCACGCCGGCGATAAGCACAATCGCCTGCACGAAACGATTCTTTGAAGTAAATGCGTTTGAATTCCTGCCTCCTGCTCCTGCCTCCTGCTCCTGTATTCCATCTTCCCCATGTATCTTCACGAAACCGCCGAGCGGTAGCCAGTTGAGCGTGTACAGCGTCTCTCCCTTTTTTGTGATGACCATCGCGCGCGGCGGGAAGCCGATTCCGAATTCGTCCACACGCATCCCCGAGAGTTTCGCGGCAACGAAATGCCCGAACTCATGCACGACGATGAGCGCAACAATAACGGCAATAAATATGAGAATGCTCATTTCATTTAGTGGGCTATTTCCTCCTCCTTGCGGTGGAGAACCTTTACGAGCGCTTCGTTGCCGGCGTTAATGAGTTTCTGAATTTCGCCTTTGAGGCGCTTTACTTCATCCTCTCCGATACCCCCCGCTTTCTCCGCGGTCTCAAGGGCCTTGAGCGCGTCGGTGCGATGCGAACGGAGCGTCACCTTCGCCTGCTCGGCTCTGTCGCCCGCTATCTTTGAGAGCTGTACGCGCCGCTCGCTCGTGAGCTCGGGGAACGAGATGCGGATTCCTTGGTCGTCGGTTGAAATACCGACACCGAGGTCGGCGTCAGTAATCGCTTTCTCAATAGTCTTCAGGAGCGTCTTGTCCCACGGGATGATCCGCAGTGTGCGCGCATCCTCTACCGAGATGCCCCCGAGCTCTCGCAGTGGGGTGCGCGTGCCGTAGGCCTCGGGCTTGATGCCGTCAAGCAGGGTCGGGGTCGCCCGGCCGGTGCGCACGCCCGAGAGCTCGCGCATAAGCCATTCCTCGGTCTCCGTAATATTCGCTTTTAATTTAGAAAAATCGTATGCCATGAAATAGTTGGTAGGTTGTAGTGAGTAGTTTATAGCAAATTCCGAGGAATCACTAGTGAGAGGTGCTCCAGAATCATCCGCACCGGTGCGCTCCGGTCGTAGAGATGTCCGCGCAATATCTGTACTTCTTCAAGCAATTCCCGATGTCGGGACGTCGTACGTCCCGACGCGTAGGCGGCCGCTTCAATGCCGTTGATGATGGCGATTGCCTCATCGCGATTTTCTCTTCGGGCGTCTTCATCCGAACCACTGGTGAGCTTCTTAATCAGTACGCTCCGCTTTTCTTTGCTCGCTTTCATAAACTCCGTTGCAGATTCTGGGATTTCCTGCGAACTGCTCCTGCTCGCTGCTGGCTCAAGCACTTGGACGCGCGAGCGTAGAGTCGGCAGCAGACCGCCCAAGGTCGGCATAATGAGAAAGAGGTTTGCCCCCTTGGGCGGTTCTTCAAAGAGTTTCAGGAGCGTGTTCTGCGCTTCGTGATATGCGCGGCTCGCCGCGATGATGACCACCTTCGTCGTACCGACAAATGCCTTCCCACTCGCGAGCTCTGTCGCCCTCCGCGCATCCTCCACCGAGAGCAGTCCGTACCGCAGTACGATGACATCTGGATTTCCTTTTGCTTTCATCCCAAGCTTCATCTGCGCCCACGCCTGCGCTACCTTAATCCCCTCCTCAGCCTCCGCTTCAATAACAAACGCGTGATGGTTCATTGTTTCGCCAAGATGCTTTTCTGGTAGGTGTCCAGATGCTTCAGTGCGATGCCGGTGCCGCGCGCAACGCAGTAGTAGGGGTCGGTGGCGAGCTTCGCGACAACACCGGTGCGGCGATAGACGAGTTCCGGCATCATCCGTAGCTGTGAGGAGCCGCCGGTGAGAATGATGCCATTATCAATAATGTCGGCGGCGAGCTCCGGCGGCGTATCTTGGAGCACCCTGCGTATCGCTTGCGTCATCTCGCGCAGTTCGCGCGCAATCGCGGTGACCAAATCGTTGGTTGAGATGTCCACCGTGCGCGGCAACCCCGACATCAGGTCACGCCCCTTCACCGCGATAGTGAGTTCCTCATTCATCGGCACCGCCGCGCCTATTTTAATCTTCACCTCCTCTGCGGTCTTATCGCCGATGGCGAGATTGTGCTGCTTCTTCACATAATCAACAACCGCGCGGTCAAGGCGGTCCCCAGCGCACTTCACCGAGGTTGAGGCGACAATGCCGCCAAGAGAGATCACCGCTACGTCTATCGTTCCCCCGCCAATGTCGGCAATCATATGGCCCATCGGCTCGTGGATAGGAATACCCGCGCCGATAGCGGCGAGAATCGGCTCCTTCACCACATACGCATTCTTCGCACCCGCTCGTATCGCGGCCTCAATCACGGCGCGTTTCTCGGTAGAGGTCACACCTGCGGGGACCGAGACCAGCACGGTCGGCTTAAAGGGGTTTCTGCCGAGTGCCTTCTTCATAAAATAGCGGAGCATCGCCTCGGTCACGCGGTAGTTCGCGATGACGCCGTCCTTCATCGGACGATAGGCGATGATATCGTCGGGGGTTCTGCCTATCATCTGTTTCGCCTCCCCACCGATGGCGAGAATCTTGTTCCCGCCGGACTTGCCGCGCTCCTTACTTACCGCAACGACTGACGGCTCGTTAATCACCACCCCCTTCCCGGGCACAAAGACGAGCACATTGGTGGTCCCGAGGTCTATGCCGAGCTTGGGGGAAAAGAAGGACATTGGGGCTATGATACCCTGCCGCCGTGATGAGAGCAAAATGGAGCAAAAGGTGCGGGTCGGTGGTACGATACTCTCATGCACGGAGAAATGAATTTCATCGTTGACGGCGGCACCCCGCTCTCTGGGGAGGTGGAGACCAGCCGGTCCAAGAATGGCGCCGTCGCACTCCTCGCGGCTTCGCTTCTTAACCGCGGGAAGACGACCCTCCACCATGTGCCGAAGATTGAAGAAGTAAAACGGCTCATTGAGGTGCTGACCTCCATTGATGTTGAGGTGGTGTGGCAGGGGTCAAGCATCGTGATTACGCCGCCGGAAAAGATGTCGCTGGACACGATTGATGCGGCGGCGGCGAACCGCACCCGCGCCATCCTGATGTTTATCGGTCCGCTCATCCACCTCTTCACCTCGTTCTCTATCCCTCAATCAAGCGGGTGTACGCTCGGTCTCCGCTCCATACGGCAACATCTGTGGGTGCTGGAAAAGCTTGGGGTCAGGATTGAGACGCTCACTGACCACTATCAGATAACGCACGACGCACTTGCTCCTGCAACTATCGTGCTCTACGAAGCGAGCGACACGGCGACGATTAACGCCCTCCTTGCCGCGGCGAAAATTCCCGGGACTTCAGTCATTAAGTACGCATCCGCCAATTATCAGGTCCAGGAGGTGTGCGGATTTCTGGGGGCGCTTGGCGTCAAGCTTGAGGGTGTGGGCACCAGCACGCTCTGCGTCACGGGGGTCAAAGATATTAAGCAAGACATTGAATACTCCGTTGCCGAGGATCCGACTGACGCGATGTTCTTCATCACCGCCGCCATCGCGACGAAGAGCGCGCTCACCGTCACGAAGGCGCCTATTGAATTTCTTGAGGTGGAGCTCTTTGTGCTTCTGAAAATGGGTCTCCAGTTCTCTCTCACCGATGCGGGCGTGTCCGAAAACGGCATCACCAAGCTCTCCGATATTCATATCAAGGAATCAGAGCTGATTGCATTTCCCGAGAAGATCCATGCGCGCCCCTACCCTGCGCTCAACATCGACAACCTGCCCTTCTTCGCCGTCATCGCGACGCAGGCGAAGGGCACGACGCTCATTCACGATTGGTCGTATGAGAAGCGCGCGATTTATTACACCGAGCTTGACCGCCTCGGCGCTATCACCAATCTCCACGACCCGCACCGCATCTCCATCGAAGGTCGGCGCGAGCTCAAGGCCGCTGAAGTCATCTGCCCGCCCGCGCTCCGCCCCGCGACTATCATCCTTGTCGCGATGCTGGGTGCCTCGGGCCGCTCAACGCTCCGTAATGTGTACAGCATCAACCGCGGCTACGAGAATATCGTCCGCCGTCTGCAAGAGCTCGGCGCCTCTATCGAGGCGACTTGAGATTTGTGTGTGCTGTTAACAATGCATTGACTCTCTTACAATACTGCGTAACACTATTCTTTAGAGGTTCCCTTCCGATTCCTGAGGGGTCTTGGCGTAGTCAACAAAGAAAGGTGATATATGAAACGAAGCTCTCTTTTCATCATGTTGGCACTACTCGCGGGGTGTGTGACATATCAACCTATCGTTGATACCAGAGGCGTGGACATGAATCGTTACCACGCCGACCTCGGGGAATGCACGCGGTACGCGGCGCAGGTGGACCCGGCTTCCCACGCGGCTGCAGGAGCCGCAGGAGGAGCGCTATTCGGAGCGATAATCGGCTCGTTGTTCGGCAGCGGCCGCGATACGCGTAATCTCGCGATAGCGGGGGCCATAGGTGGCGGAACTGGTG
>Ga0209541_10009025_pt1 | contig 16263 bp, 11 predicted proteins | sample RifCSPlowO2_01_FD_184027 | JGI IMG/M metagenome (GOLD analysis project Ga0209541, IMG submission 184027) | Groundwater microbial communities from Rifle, Colorado - Rifle CSP2_plank lowO2_0.1 (SPAdes) (version 2) | ecosystem: Environmental > Aquatic > Deep subsurface > Groundwater | place...
GTCTTTAACCTTAATTTCTGGCAATGGCTCATCAAGGCGTTTTAGCTTCTGTGATCCGCCACTGGATACAGCCGATTGCCTTTTTTCTTTGACTTCTGGATTGTGTGCAAAACAATAATCGCTCTTAACCATTGCCCAAGCCTCGCATTGCTTTCCATCTAATTTAATAAATTTACACTGTTGTTTTGACATATTTGTTAGCTTATAGGGGGTATCCCAATTTTTGCTTTGTATTTATTGTGAACGTGTGAACATTGTGAACTTTATTTAGGGTTAGACAGGGGGTAATAAATAGAATTTGGCTTAACTAAGCTTAGCCAAAATCTGGTAAATCGCCCTTATCCGTACCCTCTACAACGTTCGTAACGTTCACACGTTCACTTTTCTCATCACCTAGCAAATCATCTAGTCCATACCTAGTCACTAAATGGAAAAACCTTGTATCATTTTTTTCGTTACTCTCCACTATGTAGCCCTCACGAGTTTTCCCCGTTATAAATCCTAGTTTCTCCCTGACAACGTAACCCACCTTCCGGCTGGTTATTTTGTCTACCTGCTCGCCCTGTCCATTGTATTTGTCGGCGATCTCTTTCATGGTAGGGTTGGAGACAAGCTCCTTTCTAAGCTCAATGATTGACTCTAAAATACCTGCCTCCCAAGTCATCCCCCTGTCTGATGTCAGCTGTTTATTGTATTCCCTGATGAAGTCCTTCAAATTATTTACTAGGCTCTCGTCCTCAATAACGCTAGCAAGGGGTATGATAATTTGGTTTAGCCGGGGTTCGATGGTTTTATCTATCAGCTCGTGCTTTATCTTTTTTTGCCCGTAATTCCTAAATCGCCACATCAACAGCTTATTCCTAATAGCAAGCGCCGCTTGGTCAAAATTGTCTGGTAAATTTATTGGGATGTCATCTCGCAACCTGCCCGAATCCATAACCTCAATTAAAAACCGGCTCTCTAGGGCTTTATCTTTAAACCTGCCTCTCGTCGCTATAATCTTAGGGCAATAGACATTAAAGCTCTTAACTTCGTAATCATTCTTGCCATCACCCACACTTCTAAGCACTGGAACACCTTTTGAGTAGCCGGAGTTTAAAATTTTAACTATCTCGGTGGTAGTATCTGAAAACTTAAGATCGGCCTCGTCTAGAATTAATGTCCCCCGAAAGCTGTCAATAATCCTAAAGATTGGCGAAACGGTGGTGGCTCCGGCGGTGAACATCGGCTTATAGCACAGGCTACCTATGACCTTCAAAAACCTACTCTTGCCGCTTCCATAGTCGCCCAGAGCCCTCAAATAGGGTAGTTCATTGAAACAATCATAAACCCAGGTAAACATCACGTAGTAACTGGCGATATGCTCAAAAAATTCACTTACATCGAGGTACCGATGGATAAACTGTCTAATCCCTTTCAACAGGTCGCTGTCGCTGTTGTACTCTTCGGGGTAACTAGGGAATAGAACGACTTTGTTTTTGACTAAATCATAGTCGGGTGGGAAAGGCAATAACCTTGTTTTCCCGTCATCTTTTTCGAGGTACTCCCTTTCATCAATCTCCCCATTAAAGTACTGGACAAAGCTGGTACTATCTTGTTCTTCAGAATAAACCATCTCAACCAGACTTTGATCCTTAGGACTGACTAAAGAACTAATAAACACTTCTTTAATTTTTGGTTTCTGGCTTTTCATCTTCATGTATTTTAAGTTTATTAATTAATTCGTTAATTTTTTTGCTTAGCCCATAAAAATCTTTTCTCTTTTCCATTAAGGCAAACTCCAGCTCACTACTTGTGTTTAAATTTTTTATTAACTCTCTGAGTAAAAACCGTAATAGCTCGTAATTTTCAGTTGTAAACTTAAACTCCATAAATCACCTGCTAAATAAAATACTCTTGATTGTTTGAAAGGCCTCTATGAAAGCTTTGGAGCTTAGATTTAGGGTTCCTCGATAGTGTTCTGCCATAACCCTCTCACACGCCTCTTGGTCTTCAAATACAAAAAAACAAACGCCGTCCTCCCATTCCTGGGAATCAAGCGTCTGACCACTGGCGTACAGCAGGATCGCAGTTATCTGATCTTTAGTTCTGTATAGCTTTACCGTTATTGGTGTTTTCATCGTCATATAAGTCATCTTCACTGATTAGCATACTTAAGGCCTGGAAAAGCCTAAAATTGGCCGCTGCGGGGGCAATGTTTAGGGATTGATATTCAATTTGAAAATCATTTTTAGACACAAAAAAATCCTTTTCACAGAATACGAGTTTACCTCGTGTCCTCTGAAAAGGATTTTAATTGCTCAAAAGGACAAAAACGTATTCTATTACGTTAGTGTCTACTTAAGAGCAAGTTGACAATATAATTTAAGCTCTTTATCCCTGATACACCTAAGCGCCTAATATTTAGGCAGGAGACGCCACCTGCATTGGTGTATTCTTTGATAGGATCATATCTATTGTAAAAGACATATCTATTATAGCATCCTGATATTTTGTGTCAAATCAATCCCCTTACGGGGGCGCTATGTTGATTAACAGTTGGGCTTCTACGCTCTATGTCGAGCACTCTCAACTTAACTCTAAAATAAAAACTTGTCAAATTATATATCAGCTCCATCAGTCTAATTTATCACAGAATTCATAGCCATACTCACTCATTGTATTGAACTCTTGGATATTACCCTCATAATTCCAGGTGTGGCCAAAATTCTTTTCTGCTATTTTTTCATTAATTATCCAATGTAAACACAAGTCACTATCCACCCAGAATACCTCTACAAATTCTCTATTTTTTACCAACCAGTTAGTTCTCAAATTTAATAGGTTGGGTCTAGTGCCAGTGTATTGAGAACTGTCCAGTATATATTCTGGAGTAGTTTTCGTATCTGCAGCAAAATTATCACCAACATATAAATTATATGAACCTAGCTTTTGTAAATCAACATTTTCCAGAACTGATGAGACTCTTGAATAATTATTGTTTGAGCTAGGATCATATGCTACCGGGGTGCCATTATACCAGCTTTTAATTGTATTAATGGACAATATACCACCTAGATTATTAAAAGTACCCGGGAAAACCTTTGTTGGTATTCCTATATATGTACCATTTGAAAGATAAGCTCCGCCACCAGAATTACCTTTATCGATAATAGCTGATGTCTTTAGGAAATCACCCTCAACACCATTAAATTCACCCTTTGTCGAAGTAATCTTTGAGCCAAACGCGGTTGGATAACCATAGGTACTAATACTATCTCCTAATGTCAACGAGCTACTATTTCCGCTTAAAGCATTAACATAGGTCAAGTTTGTGTTACTAGGGTTTCTTAGCTTAAGTATTGCAGCGTCAATGGAATAAGAAACTCGAACAATATCTGCTATTTGCCTATCGCTAAAGTATGGTTCGTCTTGGTAACTGTTTATAAATCCAACAAGACATCCAGGCGTTCCATCAATAACGTGTTTATTTGTTAATATTGTTCCGTCCGAATCAATAACAGTACCTGACCCAACCTGGTACCATTCATCATTTAAGGGACACCATAAATTTACTGTAGCTTTAACTATATTGTCCTGGTTAACAACCTCTTGGTCTGCGGGTGAAATCTGGTATTGCCCTAAACCTGGAGGCGTACAATATTGAGACGCAACTGGAGAAGCGGTCTGAGCATTACTGCAATCAAAAGTCTTTGTACACGATCTAGTCTGAACGCCACTTGGTGAACAAGTACCCCAAGAACCACACGACCAGGTATCCTCAGTACAAGTTGGGGCATAGGTGCACGATTGAGTGGTGGCTGGTGACGACGTACCACCTTCACAATTTGAATTCTTGTTACACGTTCTTGTTTGGGAACCACTTGACGAACAGGTGTTCCACGAACTGCACGACCAATCACTAGAGTAGCAGCTAGGGATATAAACACAAGATTGGGTGGTTGGTTTTGAAACGCCACCCTGACAGTCAGGATTTTTAGTGCAAGTCCTGGTTTGTGTATGATACAGTAAGTTGCAAGTGCTCCAGTTAGTGCAAGACCAATTATCATCAGTGCAGAACGGCGCATAATAGCAACTCTGCATTGTTTTGGGCATTGGATTAGTCAATTCCTGACAATCATCTGATCGCACGCAAATTCTTGTTTGCGTACCGTCTTCTTGGCAGAGACCATAATCTGAACAAGTCCAATCATCATATGCCGTATGGCAGAACTCCTTAATAGTAAATGGTTGAGATTCTGCATAAACAGTATCCCCGTACTTGTCTACGTAATAAATTCTAAATTTTGCATTCTCCCCTTTATCATACCCAGGTACAAAAGTGACTACAATTTTACTATCTGTCCAACTTATTATATCTACATAACCATATGAGTTACCTATAGGGAAAAACCACGGATCATTTACTTCTTTTTTCCCATTATTAAAATTTTCTCCGAATATTTCAACTGTGTCCCTATTCCTTACTATATTAGCTGGTCTTACTACGGTAGAGGAAACTGATGTTATCTTAGGATACAAATTTTCATCAAGAATAGGATCGGGATAGACTGCATAGACATAAAAAAATTGGGCAAAAAATAACCCAACAGAAAAAAGTGTGATAAATAAAATTTTTATTTGTTTTTCCATCTTCATATACATATATCTTACTCTTCAAATATACTGCTATAAAATAGCTACGTCAACCTAATTGCACCGCAACCTCAAACCTTACCCCTACTTTCTCTACCGTGCTATTGTACACGCCGTTCCCGATGCCGTGTGATGGGGGCTGCGAAACGGCCGCCTCGTAATCAAGGGTTGGCTAATTGGCAAAAGGCCAGCTACACTATAAATCCTGGTAACTTCTAAAGATTCTTCGAGTAGCATAGTTGGTAGAATAGTCGGCACAGTCTTAGCTAGTAAAGTCTTGCCTGAACCCGGTGGACCAGACATTAAGATATTATGACCCCCGGCCGCGGCAATTTCTAATGCTCGCTTAGCATGCTCCTGACCTCTGATATAGGCCATATCAAAATTATCTGGCTTTAAATATTCCTGATCTAAAATTGATTCAGTTTTTTGATAAGGAGAAATTAACTTTTTACCTAGGAGATGATATATGATTTGCTCTAAATTAGCCGCCGGGAAAATATCTAGTCCCGAGACTAAACTGGCCTCCGCTGCGTTTTCAGCTGGCAAATAAATTGCTTTGATTCCTCTTTGTTTGACGGCAAGACAAATTGATAACACCCCGTTAACCGGCCTCAAACTACCATCAAAGGCTAACTCGCCAATAAATATCTGGCTATTCCAATCATTAGCAAACATTAACTGGCCAGAAACTAATAAAATACTAATAGCTATAGGCAGGTCGTAAGAGGGTCCCTGCTTTTTTAAATCTGCCGGCGCTAAATTAATTGTCACTCTCCGCCGCGGCACTTCAAACCCTGAATTCTTGATTGCTGACCTGACCCGCTCTTTTGATTCATCGACTGCCTTATCGGGCAGACCAACGATAAAAATACCGGGCAAAGCCAGATGAGTATCAGCTTCAACTTCAACCAATTCACATTCCAAACCCAAAACCGCAGCAGACAAAACTTTTGAGGACATAAATTTGTATACTACGTCATTGCGACCTTTCAGTTTCATTCAAGGTCGCCTTGAATATACTGAAAGGCGAGGAGTCCCAACAAAATCGGGACGACGAAGCAATCTGACGCGAAGCGTCATCCTGAACGAAGTGAAGGATCCCTCAAGGGATTGCTTCCCCCGCCAAAGGCGGGGTCGCAATGACAATTATAAAAAACGCCTTTTGGGCGCTATGTTTACCCCGCCCGTGGCGGGGTTGATTAATAAGTTGTCTAAATCTATTTTATCTAAACATCAACCTCTTGTCCAGTGCCTCTTCTGCTATTCTTACTAAATAATTCTAAGGCTAAGAGAGCTACCCCAACAGTAATCATTGCATCAGCTAGATTAAACACGGTAAAAAACGGCACATTAATATAATCGATAACAAAGCCGTAGCGAAGTCGGTCAATCAAATTTGAAATTGCCCCAAACACAATCAAGCTGATTAGGAATATCTCCAAAAACTTTCTCTGACGATAAGCCTTCCGGAGCAAATTAAACAGAGCAAAAATAATTACTATCACTAACAACAAAAGTAAGGTACCATCCAAAGGCAACCCAAAAGCAATGCCGGGATTGGTCTCCAGTTCAAAACTCAAAAAGTCATCAATAAAATCCCGGCTGAAACCGGGATTTTTCAAAAACCAAAACTTCAATATCCGATCAACAATGAATAAAATAAAGATGGCCAAATTTAAACTAATAATTTTTTTAAGCATCGTCTAAGCCTCACCCTTTAATTTCTTTTTGCATTCAACGCAAGAGCTGGAGGTTGGTCGAACCAACAGCCTTTCTTTCTCGATTGGTTTTTTGCAATATTTGCAAATGCCATAAGTGCCTTCCTCGATACTGCCTAAGGCTTTGTTAACATCGCGCAATTTAACTTCTAAAGTATGCTCCAAAGACAAACGATCGCTGTAGTCTGCAACTTCAGCCGCATTTTCATCTTCCTTGTCACCAAATTGAGGAAACTCTGAACGATAATTATCCGAAAGCTGGGAGTCTTTCATTGTAAAATTCTCCAGCTCCTTTTCAAGTTGCTCCTTCTCTACTAACAGTTTGCCTTTAATTGTCTTTAGGGTATCTTTATCCATAGAGTCTCCTACCTAATAGTTTATATTAATTCTATATTATCTGTAAACCGTGTCAATGATTATCTAAAGAAACGAAAAGGCGCGGTTGTCGCGCCCAAAAAACTTTGTTAATTTGTGGCGTCCGCGCCTTTAAAACTTTCAGCGGACGCCTGGGCACTCAGTAGGCAGAAAACCTCCATTAGATTTTCTCTCTGCTGAATGCTCAGACAGCAACCACTGAAAGTGGTTTAATTGCCTGTACCGACTCAAGCGCTTCTCTACCCCTCTATGGTTCGGACTCTCTTTTTAGGGCCCGTCAACCGCGATTTTGTTTTTATTTTTGCAGGAGGATGGTCGGTTTCATCTCCCAAAAGAAGAAAGAAGAGTAAAGAAGAAAAAAATTCCCCTGTCCACTTCGTTTCTGACAGGAAAACTTTTCTAGGTTTTAAAAAATCATCTATATTATAAATATAGCATATTCGGAATACTTCTGTCAATATAACCATGTTGATAAATAAAAAATTTGCTTTATTTAAGCAAATTTTCTTTCTTTACAAAATGATAAAAAACCAGTTTATTAACTAATATTTTATTAACACCTTATCCACACTAACTATCCACAGCTTTTTAGACTATTTATCTAAAACACACCCTAATAAATAATTACTATCTTTGGTAATCAAAATTATATCACCAGGTAAATAGTGAAGAAATGGGAAAATCAAAGCCTTATCCTTATTAAAAACCATAATCTCACTACCTTGTTTTAGTCCACAGCCAAAAACTAAATCTCGCAAAAGTATATCTTGGCTGTTAATGGTTTGCTGAATCAGATCAATTTTACTACTAAGTAAAATATTGCCGCCTGAAACTAAATAAGCAATTTCAAAACCCAGTTCTGGTTGTTGCAAATACCTGATTTCTAATTGGTTGTTTATTGTTTTACTTTGCCACTCAAAAGCGGCCGGATCGGCCTTTATCTCAGTTACGGTAGTACCGTCTGACAATAAATATTCTACTTTGGCTGGCGACTCTTGAGCTAGAACGATTTTAATTAGCTTCTCTAGATTTTCTAAATTGACTGATGAATCTTTCGGAACAATGAAAACAAAATCAAAAACTGATCTATTTTGATCTTCAAAGCTAAAAATAACCAGATCACCAGCCTGGTCAAATAAATCATAGATTTCTTGCTGCAAATCAAATTGATAAATCATGGCAAAACTATTAGACACTTGGTCGAAAGAATCAGCCAATGATTGATCAACTTGACCCCAAGCGCTGAAAATATTCAAAAGATTTACTCCGCCAAAAAAAATTGAAAAATTAGCCGGCAAATACTGGGTTATTAGCTGACTTGTTTCGATGTCAGCCTGACTGTTTATTACCTTAAAGCGCCAATTATCTTTTGCCCGATCTAAGATCAGATAAACATCATCTTCAAAAGAGCTCTTGAAGATTTTGGCTAATAAATTATCTTGATTAAGATATGACCTTAGTTGAACTGGACTAAAATACAAATTTAGGAAACCATCATTAAGCCAATTGGCCTTAACCTGACTGGCCAAAGAAAAAACCGTTCCACCCCTAACCTCTTTTACAGTTTCCAGCGCTTGAGCGGAAGAAGCGACCACAAAGACATCTTTTTGGGCTTGAAAGTAATTAGGTTGGCTTTTTATCAACTGCTCTACTGTTGGCCTATTATCTATACCCTTGCTAAATGGCAAATGACTTTTCAGCCGAAAAATAAAAACCCAGTCGAACTGCTGGGTGTCTTGATTAGGCAAAAGTAAAAAAGCCGCCTGGTTTACGGCTGGCAAAATATCTTGCCTTAATTTTATTGGCTGCCAATTCAAAACTGCATCAGCTTGATTGTAAAAATTATCAAACGGCAACTCTGTAATCTCAGTTTTTTGCCAAGGCCAAAAAGACTGCTTTGCTTGAACATATAAAACTGAATCAACTGGTGCCAAAGGTAAAACTTCGTTTTTACTAAAGTCCAACCAATAAAATACAACGACTGTGATCAATATAAAAAGGACCCCCGCTAAAACAAACCAAAGCCAATTTAATGATAGCCTCGCTTTAAGCTGAGGCATTGTTTTTCCGAAAAGGTCCTCCATAATATCAACAAATATTGTAGGGGCTTGGACAGTGTCCAGTCCCTACAATATTTAATTAGTATCGCTTGCGTTTGTTGAAAAAACCTCTACCTTGATCGCGATGATTTTGTTTATGATCTCGGTCTCCTCGGTCAAAATCAGGGTTATCATTTGGCATCATTGCCTTTAATGAAAGCCCAATGCGTCCATTCTCGGCATTAATTACTTTGACTTTTACTACGTCACCGACTTTAACTACATCTGAAACGCTATTAACACGATGATGGGCTAATTCCGAAATATGAATCATTCCATCCTGGTTCGGCAGAATCTGGACAATGGCGCCAAAATCCAAAATCTTAATCACTTTACCCTCAAATACTTCCCCCACTTGAACTTCGCGAACAATACCCTTAATCCACTCGACGGCCTTTTTCGCTCCTTCTTCGTTGACTGAAGTCACCATCACTAGACCATCTGGCTCAATATCAATCTGAACGCCGGTTTTATCAATAATCTCATTAATAACTTTACCGCCTGGGCCAATAACTTCCCGGATTCTCTCCGGATTGATATTGAAAGAAATAATGCGCGGGGCATAAGGTGAAAGCTCCGCTTGGGGTTTAGTAATTACTTTATCCATTGCCTTCAAGATCTCTAGGCGAGCTTCTTGAGCTTGTTCTAAAGTTTTTTTAACAACAGCTAAAGGCAAGCCTTGAGTTTTTGTATCGAGCTGAATAGCGGTTATACCATCTTTAGTGCCAGCAATTTTAAAGTCCATGCCGCCTGGCCCGTCTTCCAAATCCTGAAGGTCAGTCAAAACTTTATAAATACCTTTTGCTTCGTCTGAAGCTAGTCCCATTGCCACGCCAGCGACAGCTTTTTTAATTGGCACACCAGCATCCATTAAGGCCAATGAAGTACCGCAAGCGGAGGCCATCGAAGAAGAACCGTTAGAACTTAACACTTCAGAAACAACTCTAATAGTGTAAGGAAATTCTTCTTTAGTCGGCATTAGAGGCCGAACGGCTTTTTCCGCTAAAGCACCGTGGCCAATATCGCGGCGGCCTGGACCGCCGATCCGTCCGGTCTCCCCGACTGAATAAGGCGGAAAATTATAATGATGCATGAAACGCTTACGGCCGCTTTCTTCTAGGCCTTCTAGAAATTGTTCATCACCAGGCGAACCTAAAGTTACAATTGAAAGAATTTGAGTCGCACCCCGATTAAACAAAGCTGAACCATGGGTCCTGGGTAAAACACCAACTTTAATATCGAGCGGCCGAACCTCTGTTAATTTACGGCCGTCAACTCTCTTTTCTTCTTCAATGATGGCGCGGCTGACCTCCTCTTCGACAAACTGATCAAAAAGAGGCAAAGCTTCTTTTCGGCGCTCCTTGCCAATACCCTGCTCTTCTAAATAAGTTGCCATTTCTTCTTTAGCCTGAGCTAAAGCCGCTTTGCGCTCCTCTTTAGTATTAAGTTTCTTATCAAATAAAACTTTGGGTACATTTTTTTTGATCCAATCATGGGCCTTATCGACTAATTCCTTGTAAGATTCAGGCGTTTCCTCTTCTTCACCAGCTGCCAAAGTGGCTAACTCTAATTCAGCTTTAGGCTCACCAACTTTTTTAGCCACCTCTTCAATTAATTCAATAACTTTATTGATGTGCTTACCGGAAAATTCAACTGCGGAATAAATTACGTCTTCAGGCACCTCTTTGCCCTCAGCTTCAATCATCAAGATTTTATCATTCATTCCGGCTACTACTAAATCCAGGCTACTTTTCTCGCGCGCTTCAAAGCTCGGGTTTATCACCCATTCATCATCAATTCGGCCTAACCTCAAGCCAGCCAGGGGCCCACCCCACGGAATATCAGAGATTGCCAGCGCGGTAGAGGCAGCAATTAGACCAACAATATCAGAATCATTTTCAGAATCAAAAGAAAGTACGGTCAAAATAACCTGTACTTCATTTTTAATTGCTTCAGAGAATAACGGCCGGATACAGCGGTCAACTAGCCTGGCAGTTAAAATTGCTTCGTCTGAAGGCCGGCCTTCACGTTTAATCCAGCGGCTCCCTTTGATTTTTCCAGCGGCATACAGCCTCTCTTCGTATTCAACAGACAGGGGGAAATAATCCACTCCTTCCTTAACACCACCCATTACCGCTGTAGCTAAAACAACGGTATCGCCGTACCGCACAGTACAGGAACCGTTGGCTTGCTGGGCTAGTTGTCCAGTTTCAACAATTAGTTTTTTGCCGGCAAATTCGGTCTCGAAAATTTTCTTTTCCATAAAATAAATCCTTTCTTAAGCTAATTTGCCGAACACGTCACTAGTATTCATCTAAATCCGAATTGATCCGAAAACGGTATCCGAATTCGGATAAATCATTCGGATTAATTCGGATTTAAGTAGATACTAACAACGTTCAATAACAAATTAGCTTTACCCCGCACTTCAAAGGGGTCTATTTAAAGTTTTTAATCCAATTTTAAATCCTCCGGGCTAATCTTTTAATTTCCGGGATTAGTTTCAGTCTCTTCTGGTCAGTAATCAAAAAGCGCTTGGTATCCTGACTTAAATCAGTAAAATCATCGGCAATATCAATTAATCTGGAAGAGGTGGTTTTACTAAAGGCAATTATCTCAACTTGGCAACCCTTGTTCTCTTTTAAATAAGTAACTAACGGCTGATAATCGCCGTCGCCTGAAACCAAAACGACTGAATCAAGTTTATCAGCCATCTTAATGGCATCAATTGCAATACCGACATCCCAGTCGGCCTTCTTAGCGCCGCCGGCAAAAACTTGCAGTTCCTTGCTTTTAACCTCAAAACCTTGCTTATCTAGAGCCCCAAAAAAAGCTCGTTCATCGCCTGCTTCGGAACTAATCACATAAGCAATGGCGCGAATCAACTTGCGGCCATCGGTCGCTGCCCTTAAAACTTCTCTAAAATTAACCCGGGCGCCGTATAAATTTTTAGCCGAATGATACATGTTGGCAACATCAACAAAAACTCCGACCCTTTGTTCTTTATGTTTAATCATATATTTCTTACTAACTTATTTTTATTCTAACGACTCTTCTTCCTGTTCTTCCTTTTTGACTTCTTGGTTGTCTTCGATTTCTTCTAGTTTTTTTTCTGCTTCTTGAGGCTTGGTGGGTTCAACTACTTTAAGTTTTAAATCCTTCAATAAGTCAACATAGGCTTTTTCGTCTTCTCGTCTCAAGTAATTTAAAAGCCGTCGGCGTTCTGCAACCTTTCGCAATAACCCACGGCGTGAGGAAAAATCTTTTTTGTGAGTCTTTAGATGTTTAGTTAATTCCTTGATCTCTTCGGTTAAAATCGCAATTTGAACCTGGGAAGATCCAGTATCGCTTTCATGTGTTTTATATTTAGCGATAATTTTCTCTTTTTTCTTCTTGTCCAGCATTATTGCTTGGCCCTTTCTAAGACGATTTCCAAGACTAGTCTTTAATTTAGGAGGCTAATCCGAGAAAACGTCATTAATTCATAAACTAAGCCAACAATATCATATCTTTGTTTCTTTGTCAATAGTGCATAGGGACTAAAATAACCTGAATTATCCCCCTGCCACGTAGTAGTCCCGATATTTATCGGGATCACTGCGGGGCTTGACAAGTGTTTTGATAAAAGGGTATACTATCAATATATTGATATCAATATATTGATAGTATCCTGACGAGGATCATGCGCATTAACGTCCAAAAATTAGGTCGAAACATCAAAAAACTGCGGGGCCAATCTGGCTTATCGCAGGAAGACCTGGCTTACCGGGCCGGGTTAAAGCTCTCTAATTTGGCCAAATTAGAGGGCGGTTTTAATTCTAACCCAACGCTAGCCACCTTGTCAGCCGTGGCTGGCGTTTTAACTAATGGCAGCCTCGACCGACTTTTGCATTAAATAAACTATGTCTTGGTTTCAAACCAAATTGAATCGGAAACTGCTTAAACTAGGACTCCTAGTAATCCTTGGGGTAGCTGTTTGGTTTAGTTTGAATCCAATCTTTGAAACCCAGGCCGCCACTGGCATCAACAAGCAACTCAACTACCAGGGTAAATTAAATAATTCCTCTGGCATAGCAGTTAGTGATGGCACCTATTACGCTAAGTTTGTGATTTACGACGCAGCTACGGGTGGTAATTGTTTGTGGACAGCAGTTGGGGCTTGCGATACCTCTGATTACGGGACTACCACTGTAACAACAGTTAACGGGGTCTTTTCTGCTGTCTTAGGTGGAACGAGCCAGAATTCTTTAGCTACTTCTTCAATTGACTGGAATACAGACTCTCTCTACTTAGGAGTTACCATCCGAGGGACGGCTGCTTCACCAGTCTACGACAGTGAAATGACCCCACGAAAACAAATTACTGCGGTTGCCTATGCTTTCAACGCAGATGAAATTGACGGGATTCATGCGACGAGTACAGCAGCAGTGGCCAATTATCTTTTGAGTTTAGATAGTTTAGGCAATTTGGATTTGTATACTGGTGGAGTGTCTTCAACGAGGGCCACCACTACTCAGCTGTATGTGACCAATGACGCGCAGATTGGTGGCAATGCCACCACCACGGGCAGTCTATACATCACTAACGCCCTAGGGTTAGATACCTACATCTCTGCTTGGACTGACTTGAATACTTTATTGTCTGTATCTCACTGGTTAACTAATGCTTCGGGTTGGTTAACGACGACGAGTTCTGAAGATGTGTATATTGATGGCAATGCCACCACCACCGGGTATTTAGTTGTTGGTTCACCAACCTGGAATTATGTAGATGGGGCTGGAGATTTGATTGTGGAGGGCGGATTAGAAGTGGATGGCACTTCTTATTTCCAGCGCACCACTTCAACCCAAGCCACTACCACTGATTATTTATGGCTTGGTGGGTGGGCCACACCAGTTTCAGGCTTTGACTTACAAGGAGGAGATATCTATGTTGGTTCAGATCTGTACGTGGCTAGAAATGCGACAACCACGGGTAATTTTACGGTTGCTTCTAGTACGGCTGTGCTAGCCAATACTCCGACTTTGTTTGTTGATGCTTATAGCGGTAGTATTGGCATTAACACCGCTGGTCAAAGTAGCATTCCTTTGACCGTGGAAAAATCATATTCTCAAATTAACTTTAGACCAGCGGGTACAACTGGCGGCGGTTACTTGACTTCGGCTTACGCTAACCAAGGCGTCTTATCTGGCGGCACGGAATGGAATGGTCAAACCAGTGGTAATAACTGGACAGCCCGGGCAACGACAGCTTCCATTTTTGAAGCTAGGGGTGGTTTCTTCAAATTCTTTGGTGACACTAGCTTAACTCTGGACAATGCTTATGCGCCAACTTTGCAAATGATACTGACTACTGACGGCAAGCTTGGTATTGGTCCAAGATTTTCAAGTCCCACTTCCACTTTATCGGTTTTTGATGATTTAGCAGTCTGGGATGGCAGTAAAGATTCTTTCTATGCGGGTGCTAGCTATGCTTCAACCACTGGTTATTTAGTGGTCGGTACTAATCTAAATACACTGACGCCAAGTGCGGGTGATTTATTTGTGAGTGGTAATGCGACGACCACTTTAAACCTCACGGTTTCAGGCTACGCTTCTACCACTAACTTGGTTTTGGCTAATGGAGCTTCCAACTTAGGGACTTACTATGATCTGTATGTTAATTCAGGTAATTTATACTTTGATGGTACTCAACTAACTGGCGCTGATGGTTTGAGCTTCTGGAAATACGTCTGGGATAAAGCAATTACCCCGACCTCAACGGATATTGGGATTTATGTAACTGCGTCTTCCACGGTGGCAGCGAATTTCAGGGTGGACGGGAACGCCACCACGACCGGTGTTCAAAATGCTAATTATTTCACCGGCAATGGCCAGGAATTAACCTTGGCCAGAATTGGCAATTCAACCTATTTTTCAATTCAACACATGCAAGATATTTTCCACTCGGCCGGCTGGGTTTCCGGCGGCACAATTACGGACGCTACTGGCGGTAAGGTTAATATTTCTGCCGGCACCGGATTAATTAGAAGCTCCAATAGCGCCACGGCCCAAATTTCATACTTTGATTGGAATGCTTCTTCAACCATTGATATGGTTAATTCCATTAATTATCTTGGCGTTGAATATAACAGCGGCAGTCCAAGGGTAACATTGAGAACCTCCGATGACTGGGATTATAAAACCGATTTTCCTCTGGGCCGAGTAAGTAATGAATCCGGAACTTTACATATCAATAGCGACGTTCAGGGTGTCGGCGACCATGCCGCCAATATGATCCTTAGGGAATACGAGACTATGCCTTTAGATAGAGATGAGCGCAACGGCGGCTTAATCATCGGCGAGACCGGCACCAGAAACGTTACGGTTACCGCCGGCGCTTTGTGGGATAGATTAAATCGTTATGCCATTTCCGCCATTAATACTTCTGCCTCTGATTCCTTTGACCGCTATTATCGAGCAGCGGTCAGCGGCTTTACCAAAGAAACCGGCGCGACCCAATGGCCAAACACCCAATATGATGACGAGTCTGGCACTTTAGCCACCATGGTCACTAATCGTTATGCTAATTTGTGGTTTTATCTTGAAACCGATGGTGATTTAGTAATGTTATATGGCCGGGGCGAATATGCCACTTCGGCCTTAGCGGAAGCAGAAGGTGTACCGGCAACCATACCTGATCGTTTAACCGCTTCGGGCCGTTTGATTGGCCGAATTATTTTTCGGAAATCAGCCAGCACGGCCACGGTTGTTCAATCGGTTTTTGACACGGTATTTAATGCCACTCAAACATCTAACCACGCCAATCTTTCTAACTTAGACTATGCTTCCGCCGGACACACTGGTTTTGCCGGCTTAGATGTATTTAATGTCTTTACCCAGGGCAATAGCTTTACCACTGCTTCCTTTACGAACGTAACCACTACCGGTTATCTAGTAGTTGGCACCACTAATCCAATCAATAACATGGCCGCCGGAGATTTGCTGGTAGGCGGCAATGCCACTACCACTGGCCGCTTAACCTTGGGTACCACTAATCCAACTGCTAATGCTACTATTTGGTCTTCGGCCGGCAGCAATACCTACGCTGGCTATTTCAGCGGCAATATTAATGTCTCTGGCTACGCCTCAACCACTAACTTGGTGCTAGCTGATGGCGCTTCTAACTTAGGCACTTACTATGATCTGTATGTTAATTCAGGTAACTTGTTCTTTAACGGCACACAGATTACTGGGTCTTCTGGGTTAAGTTCTTGGCAGTATGCCTGGGATAAAACAATTACTCCGACTTCCACGGATATTGGGATTTATGTTACTGCGTCTTCTACGATTGCAGCTGATTTTAGGGTGGATGGTTCAGCAACTACCACTGGACATATCTACGTTGGTGATAGTAACGCTACTTCTACTTTTGCTGGTAATGTTGAAATTGTT
>Ga0209541_10009028_pt1 | contig 16261 bp, 19 predicted proteins | sample RifCSPlowO2_01_FD_184027 | JGI IMG/M metagenome (GOLD analysis project Ga0209541, IMG submission 184027) | Groundwater microbial communities from Rifle, Colorado - Rifle CSP2_plank lowO2_0.1 (SPAdes) (version 2) | ecosystem: Environmental > Aquatic > Deep subsurface > Groundwater | place...
AGGCCTACGACTCCACACAGGCTTGCCGGTTGACGAACAGATCCGCCGGTATCCGATCCGAGAGCAAAAACGCACAAGTCGGCTGCTACGGCGGCGGCTGAACCGCCGGAAGACCCCCCTGGCACCCGCGATATATCGTGAGGATTTTTAGTCGGTCCAAAAGCGGAATTTTCCGTTGAAGTACCCATGGCAAATTCGTCCAGATTAGTCTTGCCGAGAAATTGCACGCCCGCCTTCTTCAACTTAGAAATTACAGTGGCGTCATAGGAAGAGGTATAGTTTTCTAAAATTTTGGAACCGGCGGTAGCAATCGTTCCGTCAATAAGAAGATTATCTTTTATCGCAGCAGGAACACCATAAAGCGGCGAGGCCGCTAATTTCGAATTTCGAATTTCGAATTTCGAATTTCGGAAGTCGAAGACTGATAGGTACGCATTGAGTTTTTTGTTCTCGAGGCCTATTCGGTTCAGATAATGGGCAAAAATTTCTTCCGCTGAAAACTCCTTTTTGTTCAGACCATTCGCTATATCTCTAATTGTATAGTTATGTGTCATTTATTCAGGATGGACTTTACCCGCAAAAACCGCTCCTGTTTATCCGGAGCTTGGCCTATTAACTTTTTGTTAAGATCTTCATCCATCTTGAACTCGCCCCTGTCTTCATCAGTGCGCATAGAATTAACCAGGCCAGTGGTCTGATAAAGGGGCTCTACGCTATCAGTATTAACGCTATTTAGCTGCCCTATGTAATCCAAGATAGACGACAAATCACTTTTCATCTTTTCTTCCTCCTTATCCGTAAGTCTTATCCGGGCAAGCTTAGCGATGTGTTGTATTGTCTTATTATCGATCATAGACTAATATTTATTGTATGCGACTTTGATTAAATAGTAAATCCAGCCTTTGACCGCGGGGTATTTCTAAAGGACTAGGTAAACCAGCCCAAAAATGATCAAGATCAAGGATTTAACCAAAATATATGCCAAAAAGTTAAAGGCTGTCGACGCTTTGTCTCTTAATATACCGAAAGGTATCGTTTTCGGGTTTCTGGGACCAAACGGTGCCGGTAAAACCACAACTATTAAAATGCTCGTGGGAATAAACCATCCTACCAGCGGCAGTATCATGATAGAAGAGGAATCGCCTCTTTCGGTGTCAGTCAGAGAACGAATCGGTTTCATGCCCGAAGATCCGAGGCTTTATGATGAATTGACCGGACTTGAACTTATCAAATTCAGCGCTAAATTATTCAAAAAAAGTTTCCGTAAGACTTCAAACGAATTAGGCGAGATATTGGCAACAGCCGGAATATACGAAGCCGGAAACAAAAAAATTAAAACCTATTCGAAAGGAATGCGTCAAAGACTAGGCTTCGCCCAGGCTTTAGTCAACGATCCTGACTATATTTTTCTGGATGAGCCTCTCGAAGGTCTGGATCCGATAGGCCGGCTAGAGATAAAGGGGATGCTGGCCCGGCTGAAAAAACAGGGTAAAACTATTTTTTTTAATTCGCATATCTTATCGGATGTTGAAAATATCTGCGACGAAATAGGCATCATAAACAAGGGCCGGCTGATATATTCCGGCTCTGTTTCAAATTTCAGAGGATCGGCATCTCTCGAAGATAAATTCGTCGAAGTTATAAAGCGAGAAAATTATAAATGAAAAATATATTCATAATAGCGGCCAGCACATACCGAGAAACGATCAGGGACAAGATTCTCTACGGAATTTTAATTTTCGCCTTAATTTTTTTGGCATCGGCAATCGTAATAGGCTCTCTTTCTCTGGGTGAGGATATTTTTGTCATTAAAACCTTCGGATTGGCTGGAATATATCTGTTCGGCCTGATAATTACGATCTTCCTCGGTTCATCCGTTGTCTATGCCGAAGTTGAGAAAAAAACAACCTATTTCCTTTTGGCAAAGCCCGTTCGGAGGTCTGATGTTATACTGGGTAAATTCCTGGGACTTCTGACGAGTATCGGCGCTACTACCCTGTTAATGGCTTTCGCCTATATGCTGATCGTCCGATATGCCGGCGGAAACTTTGATTATGCTTCTCTAGTCGCAATTTTCCTTCAGTTTTTAGAAGTGGGAATTCTGCTCTCTATATTGATACTGTTTTCAATGGTAACAACGCCTCTGGCGACAACAATATATACGATCGTGCTGGTCTACATTGGACATCTCCTGAATCTATTCCTTGCCTTTGCTGTAAAATCTGGGTTATTCGCCAAAATAATCCTAACCGGACTTTATTATGTACTACCTAATTTGGAAAAATTCAATATCAGAAATATTATTGTTCACAACGGTTCAATCGGACTCACGGAATTAGTTTTGTCTACCGGCTATGCGATAATTTACGCTTCTCTGGCTCTTTATGCGGCCGTTCTTATCTTCAATAGAAAAGAATTATGAGAATCCCATACCTGGCTAAATTTATAATCGTAGCGGCTCTGATTATCTCGACGGCAGAACTTCAATATTATTTTGATATTCAAAAAAAACAAAGAGGTAGGCTGGCGCCTTTTATTTTGCCGGCCCAAGCAATTAAAATGGCCGACCTTGGCCTCCACTCCGCCGCCGCCGCCGCTTTATGGATTTACGCAATTCAGCAAACAACGGAATTTCCGGCTGAAATTCCCGGTTTAATAAAAAATGTAAATGAGGTGGATCCTAAATTCAGCTATCCGTACGCTTTTGCCTCTGTTGTACTGCCTTCATTCGGAAAGATTCAAGAAGCCGTCGCTATAGGCCAAGTGGGGATTAAGAATAGCGACCCGGATTGGCGAATCCCCTATTATCTGGCGACGACCTATCACACATACCTCAAAGACAGAAAAAACGCAGCCTTTTATTTTGCTCTGGCCGCCAATACTCCGGGAGCATTTGAGGGTGCAAAAGTTGTCGCTTCGAGATACGGAACGCGATCTACCGCGATAGAACAGACGAAGGATATATGGACATCAATATACGAAAGTTCCGACGATGAAATCGTAAAAGACAGAGCTAGAAAATATATCATTCACATTGAGTTGATGGAAACACTCCAAAAAGCAATATCAATTTATAGACAAAGGCATGGGATTTCTCCGAAGAAAATCGAAGACTTAGTGAGCGGCAAGATTATCAGAGAGGTGCCCCAGAGCCCCTTAGGGGTAGAATTTTACCTGGACGAAAGAGGCGGAATACAAGTGAGATAGGTCTACTTCAATAAACTTAGAAATTCTTTTTCCTCAACTATCTTAACGCCCAATTTCTTGGCCTTTTCGTATTTTGACCCTGGCTCTGAACCGACAACCAAATAGCTGGTATTAGCAGAAACACTGGAAGAAATGTCGCCTCCCAAACCTCTAATTCGGTCTTTAGCCTCTTCTCTGGTCATCGAGTCAAGAGATCCGGTAACCACAAAAGTCTTACCAGCCAGTTTATTTGATTCTTTGGTTGTTTTCTCCGCAAAAATACGGACATCGGCCTTTTTAAATTTATCGAGCAATTTTTGATTGTAGGACTTCTGAAACCATTCATAAATACTCTCGGCAACTACGGGACCGACATCAGGAATATTCTGAAGTTCGTCTAATGAGGCCGTGGCAATGCTTTCAAGAACTTTCCAACCGGAAGCTGGTCCGCCTTTGGCGGAAAACTTCCTAGCCAGGGCAAAGGCTGTTTCTTCTCCAACATGTTCAATGCCCAGGGAATATATAAACTTATCAAGAACTACTCTCTTTTTAGACCGGATTGCTTCAATAGTATTCTGAGCTGAGGTTTCGGCAAATCTCTCCAGATTTAATAAATCGTCTTTCTTTAAAGTAAACAGGTCCGCAGAATTACGGATAAGACCGGCTTCCATAAGCTGATCTATAATTTTGGGGCCGACTCCGTCGATATCAAAAGCTCTTTTAGAAATAAAGTGGTAGATAGCTTCCCGCTTTATCGCCGGACAATTTTTGTTGACACATTTAAACGCCACTTGCCCTGAAGCTTTTTCAATGGGACTGTCACAGACAGGGCATTTGGCGGGCATACGGAACTCTTTTTCCTTCCCGGTTCTAAGCTCTTTAATGACCTGTCTGACATCGGGAATCACGTCGCCAGCTCTTCCGACAATAACCGTATCCCCAATCTTAACATCTAATCTTTTAATTTCGTCGAGATTATGGAGCGTTGCCCTAGAAACCGTAACTCCCCCGATGTTGACAGGCTTAAGCACGGCCACCGGGGTTAGCGTTCCGGTTCTGCCGACTTGAATAATTATGTCTTCGACTACAGTTTGTGATTCTTTCGGGGCAAATTTATAAGCAATCGCTCCCCGAGGCGCCTTGCCGACAACACCCAGCTTATTAAGGGTTTTATTATCGTTCAGAATAACCACAATACCGTCTATCTCATAATCAATCTTCTCGCGATTCTTCTCCCAATAATCCCTGAACATATTAACCGATTGAATGTCTTTGCAGAATTTATTATGGGGATTAGTTTTAAATCCCAGGGCTTTTAAGATCAGATGCTCCTCCTCATGGGTTATTTGGCCGACATCAGTTTTTAGAGCGTAGGCGAAAGAATCGAGGTGCCTAGACCTGGTAATAGCCGGATCAAGCTGACGAACTGAACCGGCAGCAAGATTGCGAGGATTGGCATATTTTTTCAATCCTTCTTTAGTCTGTTTTTTATTAATATAATCAAAATCCTTTCGGTTAATGAACACTTCGCCCCTAACAAGAAGATCGGCAGACATGGCTTTCTCAACGCTGGAATTAAAACGCTGAAGACCCGCCTTCTTTAAGTTTTTGAAAACCTCTGCCCGATTCAATAACCGCAACGGTATGGCTTCGACGGTTTTTAAATTTTGAGTAACCTCTTCTCCGATTGTCCCGTCTCCCCTGGTTGCGCCGACGGCTAAAACTCCTTTCTTGTATAAAAGTTCTATTGCCAAGCCATCAATTTTTAACTCGCAATAGTAACTGTTCTTCTTGGCGCTATGATCTAGACGCTCAAAACGATCCTCCCAATCGTTCATGTCCTCTCGGTCAAATGCATCGTTAAAAGAGAGCATCGGCTCGGGATGCTTGAATTTATTAAATTCCTTGAGGGGCTTGCCTCCTATTCTTTGAGTCGGAGAGTCCGGAGTAATAAATTCTGGATATTCCTGTTCGAGATCAAATAATTCCTTTTTGAGAGAATCTAGCGCCTCATCTGAAATTCCCTGCCTATCAAGAACATGATAAAAATATCGATAATGATCGATTACTTGTCTTAGTTTTTCTATTCTTTTTTTAACTTCATTGTTCTTCATAAAAACCGGCGTCTACTGAGTTACCTCAAGAGATCTGCTTATGCCCCTATAATTACCTACAGTCCGATAATTTAGGGCAGCGCCGGCTGGACAAATAGTAATAGAGGAGCCGGTATAAATCTGATAGGTAACGCCGGCATTGATGCTAATTGTCGGTTGCGAAGGAACGTTGGGTGGGCCCGGCTGATCTCTGTTAGAGAGCAGGCACCACTCCATAGCACTATCAGCCGCATACAAAGCAACTAAGGAGCTTACCGACTCACTGGCAACCCTGAGCTTAGGAACGAGCAACTTAACCATTGTAATGGCCGTTATCATAATCGAGATGATAACTAAAATAGTATAGATAAGGATTGATCCTCTTTCAGAAGAAAGGCCTTGTCTTTTAAAATTAGGACTAATGAAATTCATATAATCTATTGGAGTTCGTTATTAATATTTCTGGAAGTAACGGCAGTCTGAAGATTAATCGTAAGTATTTCTTTGCCGGATCGATTAGAGATAGAAGCTATTATGGCTACTCTGGCCGATTGGTCGTCGCTCGGCAGCGCAGATCCGGCAACACAAAACCTCAAAGAATTAAATATAACCTCGTCATAGCTCAGATAATAGGTAACGCCCCCGACAACCCTTTCTACCCTACTCTGAGCGTCAAGACGATACAATATAGTACCCTCGTCTGGATGTGCGATGGTCAGCTGATTCAATGCCGGATCAGTAGAGCAATTATTATTCTGATCCTGTATCTGACTGACTCTTATTTCCTTCGCCATCAATTCTAAAACGGGAAGGGCATTCCTCTGGATAGCTTCGGCATAAAAAGATCTCTGCCTGATCTGAAGAGATTGGATATACGTGGCAACGACTATTAGAATAATAAAGGAGAATATAGTCAGGGCAGTCAGCAATTCGACTAGACTAAAACCCGCATCTGAGCCACTGAATATTTTATTTAATCGTTTAAACATGGTCTGATTACTTCCAGTTAAATAAGTGGGACTCGGCTCTTATAGTTTTAGTCCGCGACTTTTCTTGCCAGCTTACTTCGCTTATAATTCTAAGCTCGCAATTGCATCCAGCCGGATCAATTTTAGCAATAACCAGCCTCCTATGAAATATAGTATCCGTCCCTGTCGAATAGTTATACAAGCCCTGAGAATCGAGTTTTAGCAAAGGATTTGAGCTTTCCGGCAAAAGACCGGTTGAATTCCATACGACTCTATAGTTCCCGTCACCCAAACCAAGGTCAAAAGAATTACCCGTAAACCAATTTGAATCCCGAATAGCCCGAACCACCTCCAGCCCTTCCTGGGCCAAATTAGCGGCAATAAGATTGTTTTTTATTGCCGTGGCAAGATTATTAGCAGAAATAACGGTAAAAAAAGACGGGATAAGTCCGAAACTTAGAATAAAAACCACGACAATAGCCTCAACAAGTGTTGTTCCTCTTTCATACCTTACTTTTTTGTTTAACTTTTTTATCATCATGGCGAATCGGGACAGACTGTTGCCCTGGCTTCAATCCGGCCGAAAGAATAGGCGCAAACATAAATACAGTCAGGGGATGGACAAGTCGCGCCCTTTTTTCTTATCAATATTTCTGATTTATTTTGATTCCTATTGGTCGGCTGATGCTGATTATTAATATAAATTTTCCCGTTAGGAGATTCGAAATATATATCCTTATATTGGTTGCTTTCGACTGTTTCGATATTAGAATTTAATATTCGCGAAAGATAGAGGGGGGTATCTGTTCCATTGCTGAATTGGCGAGAGCCCGGGCAATTGCCTCCCGAATTTACGTCACCGGCATATAAGAAATAGCCCGCCGTATCGTTATTGGTGTGGCTAAAACCATAGCCGCAACGATAAGAGTAAACTCCTCCGCTTAAAAACTGTCGCGACGCCAAGGCATCGGCCTGAGCAGTCCTTATATCCGATATTAAAAGCTGGGCTGTTTCGGAAATACTTACTCTGGTTTTTATCAAATTAGTCACCAAACTCACGGTAATCAACATCGAGATACTGGCCACAATCAGAACTTCAAGCAGAGTAAATCCAGCCCTTGAATCAAAATGTCTGTAATGAATGGTCATAGATTAATATTGAGCAACTATGGGAGCCGGACCGTCATCACATCGCCCGGCCGTATAATTATAGAGTGAATACTGCCGACATCGATTGGCTTAGAGTTTAAATACAAACGGATATTTTGGTAAGTTATGCCGTCGTGACCGTCCAAGGTTATAATTGCAGTCTTATTTCTAACCGGATCTAATTTATACTTTAGAGTTATTTGTCCGGCTAATGAAGAGGCGACGAGAGCATCGAGAACGGTCATGTTCGGGATTGTTTCTCCTTCAAATACCCGTTTTTGATCGCCAATATAAATTTCTAAAGAAGCCGTGGGAGTTTTAATAAAATTGGCCCAAAACAAAACTAAGGATGCAGTTACTATGATCGCGCCCGATAGTACAAAAAGAAGTCCTTTGATCTTAGAATCTAAACCAGATTTCATAGTTCTGAAAAATTATAAATAATATTGTTGCTCCGGCCATAAAAGAACCAAATGGGAGAGGGGTTTTTAGATTTGCCCTGTTCAATAAGATAAGTCCGATCCCCCACAAAGCACCGGCCCAGACAGATGCCATAACCGCAAACACGCCGGCAGGATAGCCCAACACGAAACCTACCAGAAAAGCTAACTTGGCATCGCCGAAACCTAGCCATTTTCCTTTTGAAGCTAAATATAATATAGCAAAAAATGAGCCCAGAGCCAATCCGATTATCAGTGAATTATTTAGTAAATCCGGATTAAAAAGTAGGAAATAGAGAAGAGAGATAATAAAGCCAGTGCCGATAAGTTTATCGGGAAGAATATAAAAACTATAGTCAAAGAAGAGCAGTGCTAGCAGAGTAAAAAGGATCGATAGATGGTAAAAACTACTTATATAAACACAGGGTCCGTTAAGACTACAATATGATACAAAAGTAGCCGCCACAGCTAATTCCATGATCGGATAAATAACCCCTATTTTAACTTTACAATAACGACACTTGCCTTTTAGATACAAGAAGCTTAATAGTGGGACGAGGTCGTACCATTTTAGGCGCTTTAAGCATCGTCGGCACTCTGATCGGCCCGTCACAATCCCCTCTTTAGCATCCAACCTAAAAACAATGACGCTTAAGAAACTGCCGAAAACTAATCCGAATATAATTGCCAATATGATATCGAGCCGAATCATTAGGTAATTTTAACATCAATACAAAAATCCCCCAAGGGGGATTTTTGTATTGAGAAGTAGAAGTTCAAATATTACTGAGTTTGACCAATGTCATAGACACAATTAATGTTAGTTACTATGTCACTATCGGGACAAGCATCTCCGGCGGCGCCATTGACGGTAGTACCATTAGCCCAGCCCGTTGAGTTAAAGTCTAGATCAGCCGTATGGGCCGTCGAGCGTCTTTCTAGCTCTGCCCAGACATGAAATCGTATAGGGCTAGAGCCTGGATTCCAGGCATAGCCGTAACAGCCTGACCCATCATAGACACCGTCGGAACAAGCAGCTGTAAGAGGATCAATGGGGAGCAAGGCCATATATTTTCCGGTAGTAACCAAATCTGCGGTTAAATTGGTAACCTGTGAATATCGGCCATTATCGTCAAAGAAAAGCTCTTGGGCTGATCTGACCTGATTAATATCAGCCACTCTTTTAGCATCCCTAGCTTTAGACCTGGCGGCGCCAAGCTGTAACAATATAAGAGTTGATAAAACTCCTATAATGGCTATTACGACCAGCAACTCGACCAAGGTAAAACCTTTTGAGAACGGTCCCCTCTTTCTATTTTTTAGAATCGACACTTTGATTTAGTTTCTAGCTTGTAGTTTAGGGTTTTTAGCTGCAGACTAACAACCAAAACTAAACTAGATAACTTTGTTTAAAAACATATAAAGCTTCGAAAGATTTATAAGCCTAACCTTAATTATATTTTCTTATTGCTACTTTTACAAATAAGGATATCCACACTTAAGCCGATAGGCTAGGTAATACGAGGGCTTCTTAAATATAACCTATATATTACCTCCCCCGACAATATTGTATATCGGCAGCAAAACACTGGAAACCAGCCCGGCAACGGCAAACCCCAAGATCAATATCATGGCCGGTTCAATGATCTGAGATATGCCCTGGATCGAGTTTTCTGACTCTGATTTATAGAATTTAGATAAATGCTCTAAAATAAAGTCCATTTTGCCGGTCCTCTCTCCGATCGCCACCATGGAAGAGAAAAGGGGTGGTATTTCTTTATATCTCGACAATGAGCTAGATATATTCCCTCCGCTCTTAACGCTTTCCTCGGCATCAATCATTATGTTTTTATAAACCGTGTTGCCTACCAGCTCTCCGGTTATCCTCAAAGAGTCCAAAATCGGGATACCTGACTTCATAAGAGTAGATAGGCTCTCGGCGATTCTTGCCAGATAAAGATTCCTGACGATGGGGCCAAGAGCCGGGAATTTTATTTTAAAGCTATCCAGCCAAATCTTACCTTCGGGAGTTCTTATAAAATATGTGACAAGAAAAACAACCGATCCGAGCAACAAGGCAGAGATTATTATATTGCCGTTAATAAAGTGAGTAAACCAAATAAGGGCCCGGGTGGTGATGGGCAGATCGGTTGCTCCAACTTCTTCAAAGATAGAAAGCAGTTGAGGAAGAACGAAAGTGACCATGATAATCGTCACCACGCCCAGAGAAAAAAGTATGAAAGCCGGATAGGCCAAGGCGCCCTTAAGTTTCGAATTGAGGGATTGGCTTCGCTCTACATAATCCGCCAAGTAGACCAGTGACTCGTGGAGTTTGCCGGAAATTTCACCCGACTGAACAAGCTTGACATAGAAATTAGAAAAAATTTTAGGATACTGGGCAAGAGCTGCCGAAAGAAGGGATCCGCCCTCGACTGACTCTGCCACATCGGAAACTACTTTTTTAAAAGAAGGCTTGTCAATCTGTTTGGCCAAAGTTCTTAGTCCTTCGCCAAGAGGCATATCAGCATCAAGCAATGTTGAGAGCTGTCTGGTGAAAATAGCCAGGTCCTTGCTATTAATGCGAGAAAAAAATTTATTGAGATCGTACTCTAAAAGACCGTGCTGAAGAGATTCTAAGGCAAGAATAACGTATTCTTTACTATGAAGAATGTCTACGGCTATGTTTTGATTGGCTGCATCAATAATCCCCTCAACAACATAGCCCTCTCTTGTTTTAGCTTGATATTTGAATTCGGCCAAAAAAACCAGTTCATAGTTAATAGTTCATAGTTAATAGTCTGACTCACTACTCACTACTCACTACTCACTACTCACTACTCACTACTCACTACTTATCTCACTAACTCTTTCAGCTCTGATGGATTTTGAGAATAAAATTGAGCTCGTTCCAGGGTGATCTCCTTTCTTCTGACTAAATCCGACAAAGAGCGGTTCAAGGAGATCATGCCCGTTTCCTGGCTTGTTTCTATTACTAAATCTAACTGTCGAGGCCTGTTATCTCTAATTAAAGTCCTGACAGCCGGCGTGGCAATCATAACTTCAACCGCCGGTATAAGACCTCCTTTTATCCTTGGGATAAGCCTTTGTGATATTATCCCGGATATAGTATTAGCCAACTGATTTCTTATTTGAGACTGCTGATTAGGAGGAAACGTATCAATAATACGCTCTATCGTCTGAGAAGCGCTGTTAGTATGCAGAGATCCAAAAACTAAGTGCCCCGTTTCGGCGGCGGTTACCGCCGCACTCATGGTTTCATAATCCCTCATTTCTCCGACCATAATGACGTTGACGTTCTCTCTAAAAACCGACCGAAGAGCTTTGTGAAAAGAAAAGGTGTCTTGATAGACTTCCCGCTGATCGATAATGCTTTTTTCCGGAGTAAAAATATACTCGATAGGGTCTTCAATGGTAACGATTTTTTCCGATCTTTCTTTGTTAATTAAATCTAAAATAGCGGCAAGAGTCGTAGATTTTCCGTGACCATTGGGTCCGACTACCAGAACAAAGCCCTGAGAAAGCTTGGTAAAGACTTTGATTATCTGGGGAAGTCCCAAGTCTTCTATGCTCATAATATGAGCCGGCACCAGCCTTAATGTAGCCGCCACCTTTCCCTGGGTATAGTAAACGTTAATCCTAAAACGATTGCCCTGGTTCGATTCATAAGAAAAATCAATCTCCTTTTCCGAAACAAAACGAGACTTTCTTTCTTCTCCTAATAATACCGATATTAACCCCTCCAAAGTCTCCCCATCCAGAATTTTCTTATTTGAAAGAGGGATTAGCCGGCTATCAATTCTCAATATCGGATAATTGCCCGGAGATAAATGAATATCCGAAGCATTGTTTTGGCCGGCTGTTAACAAAAGGTCTTCTAGCTGTTGCTTGAAATCTGCCACACCAGAGGTCATTAGTCATTAGTTATTAGTTATTAGTTACAGAAACTAATCACTAAGTACTAATCACTAATTACTAATTAAGAATTATCATCCGCCTGAGCTACTTCGAGTAGCTCGTCGATAGATACTACGCCTTTCAGCACTTTTAGAATTCCATCCTGAAACATAGTTATCATTCCCTGACGCTTTGCCTCTTCTCTCATCGCCGATTCAGACAAATTCCCCAGTATTATTTTCTCAAATTCGTCAGTCATCTCAAGCATTTCAAAAATGCCCATTCTGCCTTTAAAGGCCTTGCCGCCGCATTTTTTACATGGATTTTCAATATTGGGCTTATAAATATAATAACCGTCCTTCGATATAAACTCCTTCTGATATTTATCGGGCATAGATGCCAGAGCTTTATTGATAATCCCCTCTTCGGCAACATTAGTCTTTGATTTTATTTTACATTCTGGACATAAACGTCTTAACAAACGCTGGGCCGCGGCAACATTCAAGGTAGGTGGAATCAGATACTTCTCAACTCCCATGTCAATCAATCTAGGAACAACGCCCATCGCATCATTGGTGTGTAAAGTCGAGAGAACAATATGACCAGTCAGTGCCGCTTGAATCGCAAGAGCAGCCGTCTCTCGATCCCGAATCTCCCCTACCATAATTATGTCCGGGTCTTGCCTTAAAATATGGCGCAATCCAGAAGCAAAAGTATATCCTATCTCTTCATGCACTTGAGACTGGTTGACGCCTTCAACGAAATATTCGATAGGATCTTCAAGGGTCACAATATTTACCTCTTCGCTGTTAAGACGTTTTAGCATTCCAGCCAGAGTGGTAGATTTGCCCGAACCGGTAGGGCCGGTAATAAGTATGCTGCCGAAAGGCTTGGACATCGCCCGTTCGAGAACCTCCAAAGATCGGCCTTCAATTCCAAGATCAGGCAGATCTATTTTATTCGTAAGCGGATCTAAAATACGCATAACCACCTTCTCTCCGTTCTTGGTCGGAAATGTGGAAACTCTAAAATCTATGCGCCGCTTATTCAAGGTGGTGGAGAATCTTCCGTCTTGAGCAAGGCGGGTTTCGTCTATTTTCAGATCAGATAAAACTTTTATCCTGGTCACTACTCCTGAATGAATGTTTCTCGGCAAAGTCAGGGCAACAACCAAAACACCATCAATTCTAAAACGAACGCTAACTTTTTCCTCAAAAGCTTCAATATGGATATCGGAGGCCCTGGATTCAACGGCGTATTTTACGATTGAAGCCACGATGCGAGTAACCCCTCCTTCTGAAGTAATCGCTTCAATCTGTTTTTGGGAAATTGACTCTTGGTCAACCTCTTCCGACAGAGATTCGAGGGCTTTACCGACTTCTGTTGTTAGGGATCGATAATTTCTCAATAAGCCCTCAAAGTCTCTATAGTCAATAATGTATTTATCGATTTTCAATCCCTTGTCTGAGGCAATAAATTTGAGAGCCTCCAGTGCGTCGATATCTTCCGGATTGATGACGCCGACTTTAAGTACATTGCCCTCCTTGGCGAACGGGATGATTTTATAAAAGCCTACCACCTCTTCGGAAATTTCTCTCAAAGCCTCGCTGTCCGGTTTTACCTCCTCTAGCCTAATAGTCGGTAAGTGGTACAGACGAGATTTTATTTCTAACAAGTCATTAGCCGACGCAACATCTTTTTCGATTAAGATTTGCCCTAATTCTTTATCCTCTTTACGCGCTAAATCTTCGTAGGATTTAATATCCTTTTTGGCTAAGAGTCCGAGTCTTACTAATTCATCGACAAGAGTTGTTGGTATCTTTATAGGCACTTTATTAAAAATTTAATTCGTATTTAGATATCGGGATTATAAAGAAACGAAGGGATCCCTTCTCTCGCCGGTTATTCCTATACTGACTGGGGATTCGCCGAAAATTTCAAGCGACTTATATACCTCGTTGTCCAATATCGAAAAATCTATGGTAAAGCTTTTGAAAGAATCCAGATTATCTTTTCTTATAATTGGTCCCTCGGGTAAAACAAGCGGGTCGGCTCCGGAATAATTCAGATATCCAACAATCAAACCGACAATGGCAATAAACACAAGGATCACTTTGCTTTGACCTAATTGTACGATTAGTCTATCCATATATATTTATTATAAACCATTCGCTTCTGATACGGATTGATTATTTGGATTGCCCTCTAAGCTGGGGGCTTTTAGCCAATAGGTGTTGGTTGTAAGCTGTATAGATAACGTCGGCGTATCGCCCAAGAGAGAATTTGTGTCTTTTTGAGCACTAAAGAACACCAAATCATTAAGCCGGATATGTCTTTCGAAATTAGCGATGAGAGAAACCAGGGATATATAACTCCCCTTCCCGCTCAGCTCAAGAGATATCTTGTTTACCGATTCAGTTCCAATACCGACGATCTCTCCTATTTTAAGGTTGGTGAGAGTCACTCCGCTCTGAGCAAAAATCGCATCGGCGGAAGAGATTAGCTCGGGGATATTCTTTGTTTCTGGGATTATGAGGGCCAGTTTTTGCAGATCGGCATATTTACCCTCGCTTTCAATGCTTAAAGCGCTGATTTTATTGACGATCTCCGCTCTTGAAGCTAAGAGATCAGATTTTCCTTGAATAATCGTTTTGAGATCGGCGGTAAAATTATAAACCGGTAGAACTTGCGTCCAGGCAACAAAGCCGCTTACGGCTATTAGAACGGCGGCAATTAAATTTTTCATACTTCGGGCCATATTCATTATTTATTTTGGACAAATTTTGTCTTATTAAATTTAAGCTGAATTTCAAATTCAATTTTCCCGTTAGAAAGCGGCTGTATCTGACCGAGCGAGACGTCTTTAATTCCTGGCCCCGTTAAAAATGAGGCAATCTGACGAGCTAAGACTGTATAGTTACCGGCCCGAGCTTTAATATTGACCACTCCCTCACCGACAGAACCCGATAGTGATTCAAACTCGACTTCGCCTTGAATAAGACCTTCTATGGCGGAAAGGGCCTTGGTCCAATAGATATGCTCGTCTAATAGCTGGGAGGTTAACAGCAAACGATCTTTTAACACCCGCAGGTCTTCCTCTTCGCTTTTACTCCGCTTCTGCTCAAGGGCGGTTAACTGATCATTTAGATTCTCAACCTGGGCTCTTAACGCCACTTCATATCTGCCTAAAGCAAAAGAGGCGACAATAACTACTCCCAAAATGGCACTGCCTATATATAAAAACTTATTCTCTCCCGGGACTTTTAAGTTGAGTCTTTTCTTGGTGCCGGGAAGTAGTTGTAGCCCCTCTTTATACATATCTATTTTGATCAGCTAAAGCTCGCGCATTGCTAAGCCTATGGCCACAGACAGAATACTGCTTAATTCTGGGACAATCGAAGTAAGTTCCTCGGGATAGACAATCCGCGACAAGGGATTGCCGATGATCACATCGCGATTTAATTTTTCTTTAAAATAGTCTCCCAGGCCAGGCATGTTTGTAAGACCGCCGACCAAGACAATGCTGGAAATTTTTTCTTTTTTTGATTCTTCGTAGTTGGATATCGTTTTTTGAGTTTCAAAAACCATCATATCGATAAGAGATATCATGGATTCGTTTATCACATTGTCGTTGCTTTTTTTAAGACCGAACTTCCGTTTTAATTCTTCGGCTTCTTCCAAGCTGACATTCAAAGATTGGGATATAGCCTTAGTAATCTCAAATCCGCCAATCTCGTAATTATGACTTACCCGCTCATATCCTTTGTTAACTATTATGATCGAGGTACTCCGCCCGCCTATGTTAACAATCGCCGACGGGCTTAAGTCATTTCCCAAAATAGATCGGATAAGCGCAGCGTTCTCAAGTTCCAGTGCTTGTAGCTTTAAACTGCAACTTTTCATAATATTTCCATAGCGGGCAATCTCATCTTTGGGTACAGCCGCTAAAAACACCTCGACAGTCGATGGCTTCTGTCCTTGGCCGTATTGGTCGTCAACCACTCCGACAATTGACCAATCTAAATTAACCTCATCCAGCGGAATAGGGATATATTTTTTGGCCTCGAATTGAAGTGACCGCGCCAGATCCTCATTAGAAATATAGGGCATCTCTATAACGGTCGAAAAAGTAGAAAATGACGGGATAGAAGAAACCACATCACTAGAAGTAATGTCCGCTTTTTTTATTAACTCTTTAATACCCTCTGCAATTTCTTCATCGGGCATTTTTAGAATGCTTTGCCAACCGTCCGAGGGGCTGATAGATTTACTGCCTCGCAATTCAAAAATGGCATAGTTGATTAAATAAAACCGGCCGCCTCTTTTTTCCAATTCAACGGCTTTGATCGAAGAGGTTCCAATATCTATACCCAGAACCCCTTTAGTTGTAATAGATTTAAATAGGTTGAAGCGCATTTTTGTATACTCCGTGCCAAAAATTCCGCCTATCTTCCTGGCCGGAATAGGTAAAATAAAATTTGTATATAAACCAAAAGATTAGCATATTCTT
>Ga0209541_10009031_pt1 | contig 16257 bp, 11 predicted proteins | sample RifCSPlowO2_01_FD_184027 | JGI IMG/M metagenome (GOLD analysis project Ga0209541, IMG submission 184027) | Groundwater microbial communities from Rifle, Colorado - Rifle CSP2_plank lowO2_0.1 (SPAdes) (version 2) | ecosystem: Environmental > Aquatic > Deep subsurface > Groundwater | place...
TGGCGGTCGGACCGGACGGATACGTGGTGAAAAATGACGAGGCGATACGCTCGATCGACCAAGACAGGTTCGACGAGTTGATCGAGAACGCCGGAGTCGAAGCGCGCCGGAGACAGGATTTATACCTTAAGAACATCGCTGTACCAACGGTCAAAGGCAAAACGGCCATCATTATTGATGACGGCTTGGCTACCGGACTGACTGCCCGAGCCGCCATCAAGGACTTGAAGCAACGTCAGCCGAAAAAGATTGTCCTGGCGGTGCCGGTGGCTCCGGATACTGCGACGAGTACTGTGGCAGATGAGGTGGACGATTTCGTCTGCCTTCATCTGGATCCGGACTTTATCGCCATCGGCGCATATTACGATGAATTCTCCCAAGTTTCCGACAAGGCGGTCATTGGTATCCTGCAAGAAGTTAACAAACCCAGAAAATGAGTATGTTCAGAAGAGCTTCTGCGGTATCTTATTTCAGAAATTTTATTTTTGGCGTGGAGGACAGTCTGGTCTCCACCGTCGGCCTATTGTCGGGCGTGGCGATTGCCAACACTCCGAAAGAGACTATCTTTTTGGTCGGCATAGTGCTTATCTTCGTGGAAGCTTTCTCGATGGCCGCGGGCAGTTTCCTGTCGGAATCGTCAGCCGAGGAATACGAGAATGGAGCTAATCAACCGAAAAGAAGCAGTTTTATTGCAGGAGCGATAATGTTCGGCTCATATTTCATATCCGGCTTCATACCCCTCTTGCCTTATCTCATTTGGCCGGTAAATACCGCCTTGGTCTTCTCCATCACTTTCTCTGTCGTAGCTCTATTTGTACTGGGGGCAGTGGGCGCGAAGATTTCCCGAACCAGTCTTATCAAGAGTGCCCTGCGCATGACTATCATCGGGGGCGTTGCCATCGCCATAGGAGTGGCCGCCGGAGTGGTAGTGTCAGCTTATTGATTCCCAAGATACCTGTAAGAAAATTATAACGACAAGAGTGAGCCACTTTTCAATGACCCACTCTTTGAAACAAGACCAGCGGCGTGGGGTGTCAGACCTTCAGGGTGAAGACCTCAACCTTGTTCACCCCCCCCGCCCCGATAGGCAGTTCGAGCTGTTGACGGATGCGAGCTTGAACGACGACATCGCAGGTACACATCCTCTCGGAACCATACATCTTGTTATGAACTTTGATGCCCGGGACAGAAGGGTGATCGAACACCAGGTAGTCGATCTCCCGGAGATGACCGGCTACGAGGTTATGACTAGTAACCCTTTCCATCACTCCCTCCTACGCATAGATTCGGTCTGGTTTAATCCTATACCCTCTTATCTATTAAGCAAAGTGGAATTTGAATAAAATTAATCGGGGGCGGCACTGTGACTTCACAGTGCCGCCCCCTGCACAACCGGATCTAGAACCAGAGCAATTTAATGAGACCTCCCGCCAGAATGGCGAGAACAATAAGGACCACCACAGCCACGCTCGAGGGGTCCTGGTGCCCACTCACGGCGCGACCGGACGGTCGTAGATTTTCTCCCAGCACGACCAGCACCTCGCGTGCTGACCTTCCGGGCGCACATCATGTCCCGCGTGATTGTTCGCGGGACGAACTGCCGTTGCAAAAACAACCACCGCAGGAGGAGGTTCCCTCTCTGCGATCCCTTTCGGCCGGCCGGGTTTACCCCTTCCGGTCACATAGTGGATTTTCATCTCCACCCTCCCAGAGAGCAGGTTCGGTCTAGTTTATTTATATACCTGTTCTTGTTTTTAAGCCACGCCGAACCGGAAACACCACACGTTTACTGACCGCCAGGGCGACCCGCACAGTCCGCAGCTCCTCGGCTTCTGGCACGTACAGCTCGGAAACGTCTATTACTACGCGCGGGAGGCGCGGAAGCCGGAGACGATTCGGCTATTCGCTCGGGACATTCCCGAGGATTGGCTCGATCGCCTCGTCTTCTCGCGCGGTTGGGCGGGCCCAGCACTCGGTACCAGCGTGCTCTTCTGGCTCCTTGGCTGGCCGGGACTTCTTGCCGCGCTTTTGCACGGCATCCTCTACGTCTTCGTGGTGGCCAAAGTTTAGTCGACGGCGTGGAGAATTCGACCCCGCTTGGCCAGTCATACGCGCTCTGGCCCTGTGTCGACTCATCAGGGTCAGAACAGTGGCGAAAGCCTACTAGAAAAGCTCTTCCCATCGAGCAGTCCCGACCCAGGAGGCGTCGGGACTGCTATTCGTTTAATATTTGGGACGCTGTGCACAGCTCGTCAACAGGATATCCACGGACTTATTCGAAAAATCGATTTGACATTTTCGGATATCAGACAGAGAATAATGTCAGGTCTTGCCTCGGGAGGAGTTCCTTAACCAAAAATTAAAGGGATCTCAAATGATTTGAGTGTTATGAGCCTCAAACAGAGATAACCCAAAAACACAAATAAAAGTGGAATTCTCCTCTGACACGGAGCAGACCGCGAGACGAAAATCCCCGATCGGGGATTTTCGTTTGTCTGGCGCCAATGCTAAGATGAGGCCAATGAAAAGACTCGTCATTATTATAGTCGTCATCGTAGCCGTGGCTCTTGCCTATGCCGTGAGCGGTCATTTCTCCACAAGCAAGACCGCGACTCCAGCGAAAACAGAGAACGGCGCATTCCGCCCCGACCCATCGAACGCCACTTTCATCTTCGAAGACGGTTCGGTCACTCTCTCGTCAGGGCAAAACGAAAAACCGATTACTCCGGACGGTGTATTGGTGGAAGAGACTGTCTTACTGGATAAATTCGCTTATGGCGATATCAACGCCGATGATAAAGAAGACACAGTTCTGCTATTGGCCCGCTACGGCGGCGGTTCCGGCACCTTTGTATATTTGGCGGCATTTGTTTCCGGACCAGTCACTTATCGGGGATCGGAAGCTATATTCATCGGGGATCGGATTATACCCCAATCTATTTCTATCAGCGGCAATGTCGTGACCGTAGTATATTTAGATCGCCGAGCAGGCGAGGCCTTGGCCGACGAATCAACCGTTTTAGTATCGAGGCAATTCATGTATCGAGCCGGAAAATTTGAGGAAAGATAAAAATTGTGTTTTAATAACTCGCCCCGCTAGAATAGACGGGGTAAACCTATGGAAATTCGCAACATCGCGATTATTGCCCACGTCGACCACGGCAAGACCACTCTGACTGACGCCCTCATGCGCCAAACCGGCATGACAGGCCTTGGGGTGACGATGGATTCGAACGCGCTGGAACTGGAGCGCGGCATTACTATCTATGCCAAAAACGCCTCCATTTTTTATAAAGATACCAAAATAAATATAGTGGATACCCCCGGGCACGCTGATTTCGGCTCGGAAGTGGAACGCGTCCTGCGCTCCATAGATACAGTGCTTCTGGTCGTAGACGCCCAAGAAGGGCCGATGCCACAGACTCGTTTCGTGCTTAAAAAATCGCTTGAACTTGGTTTAAAACCTATTGTAGTGATAAACAAAATTGATAAGCCGGCGGCGCGACCGGAAGCGGCGCATGAGTCCGTACTCGAACTCTTCCTTGAGCTAGGCGCCAACAATGAACAGATAGACTTCCCCACTGTCTACGCCGTCGGTAGAGAAGGCATCGCGAAGAAAAACCTGGCCGACGAGTCAAAAGACTTAACGCCCCTTTTAGACACCATCTTGGAACATGTCCAGCCGGCCAACGTATCAAGGGTGTCAACGTGGCAGGTTGACACATTGCGAGCGCAACCGTTCAATCTTGCTTATGATAATTTTCTGGGCCGACTGGCTATCGCGCGCATTTACGAGGGTGTTATCAAGGACGGGCAGAAAGTTTTTGTCAAACAGCCAAATGGAGAAACTTATACCGGGAAGATAACTAAACTCTACACTTTTGAAGGACTAAAAAGAAAAGAGGTTAAAGAAGTCGTGACAGGAGATATTTGCATGCTCGCGGGATTGCCAGAGATTTATATCGGCGACACCATTACCGCAAGCGAGGACACCCCGGCCTTACCCAGCATCACGGTGGATGAACCGACTATCTCTCTTAATCTCGTGGTTAACGACTCCTCTTTTGCCGGCCGAGTCGGTAAATTCGTGACTTCAAGACAAATTCGTGAACGCTTGAAACGTGAACTCGAAGTAAACGTTGGTCTAAAGGTCGATTTTTCTTCGAGCGAATTCATGACCGTCTACGGCCGTGGCGAACTTCATATAGCTATCCTTCTAGAAAACATGCGCCGTGAAGGATTCGAGCTTCAGGTGTCCCAACCCCGCGTCTTGGAGAAAATTGAGAACGGACAAAAATTAGAACCATTTGAAGAGGTTGTCGTGGACGTACCGGAGTCGATGTCTAGTACCGTGATTTCGAAATTGACTGAACGCCGAGCTGCACTACTCGACATGAAAACGGAGGATAACCCCGCCACCGGACCGGCGGACAAACAGACCCGCATCACATTTGAAGTGCCGACGCGCGGACTATTGGGTTATCGCAATCAATTCATCATAGATACCAAGGGGCAGGGCATACTCTCTTCCCGCTTTACCGCGTTTAAACCATATGTCGGAGAAATGAAACATGAGAAAAACGGCGTCATGATTTCTATGGCAAGCGGCAAAGCACTCGCTTTCGCGCTTGATAATCTGCAAAACAGAGGAATGTTATATATCGAACCAGCCGATGAGGTGTACGAGGGACAAGTCATAGGCAATACGTCCAAGGGCGAAGACCTCTACGTTAATCCAACTAAAGGCAAGGAGCTGTCAAACATGCGCGCCTCCGGTTCTGATGAAGGCATTTATCTGGCGCCCGCCTACAAACTCAATATCGAACGGGCCATGGAAATTATGAATGACGACGAATATATAGAAATAACCCCCGATGCCGTCCGCCTGCGAAAAATCTTCCTAACCCAGCAAGCACGTTCAAAAGCCCAGAGAAAAACGGTATAATATCGGTATGGCAAAATTAGGAACCGAGCCTTACAAGGGGGTTAGGGATTTCTATCCCGAGGATATGGCCATAGAGAACTACATCTTCAACACATGGCGTAAGGTGGCCGAGCAATTCGGTTATCAAGAATACGGCGCATCTTTGCTGGAACCAACAGAAATTTATACCGAGAAATCGGGAGTGGAGATAGTGAACGAACAAACCTTCACCTTTACGGACCGAGGCAATAGAAGCGTCACCTTGCGGCCGGAGATGACGCCCACTCTGGCGCGCATGGTGGCCGCGCGCCGCAGAAATTTGAAATTCCCACTGCGCTGGTATTCCATACCAAACTTGTTCCGTTATGAACGCCCCCAGCGTGGCAGAAAGCGAGAACATTGGCAACTGAATTGCGACCTTTTGGGTGTCGCCGATGTGGAGGGAGAAAAAGAAATCATCTCCCTGGTCTACGCCATTATGAGAGAATTTGGAGCAAAGGACGAAGATTTTGAAATTAGAATCAATAATGCTGATATTGACAGTTTCAAAGCAAGCGGACTTAACCTCGTCTTTGACCCCACTTTGGCTCGAGGGCAAACTTACTACACTGACATAGTTTTTGAAGTCTTCGACACCAATAAAGAAAATGGGCGAGCGATAGCCGGTGGCGGCAGGTACGATAACCTGCTGGAGATATTCGAGGTTGACTCCATTCCCGCGGTTGGTTTCGGCATGGGAGACATCACTATGCGCGATTTTCTTGAAACTCACAAGTTAGGTCCATATGCTACGTAAAATAGTATTCGATATCGAGACAAAAAATTTCTTTCCGGAAGTCGGCAAAAACGACCCGTCGCTTTTGGACATAGCCCTGGTCGCTATCTATGATTCACTGACCGATTCATATTCCTCATACTTGGAAGAAGAATTAACCAAACTCTGGCCGATAATCGAACGCGCCGACATACTCATTGGTTTTAATTCCGACCATTTTGATATACCGCTCCTGAACAAGTATTACCCGGGAGATTTGACCAAAGTAAAAAGCGTGGATATCCTAAAAGAAATCAGGGACTCGTATGGACGGCGAATGCGTCTTGAGCAGCTGGCCGAAGGCACGCTAGGCAAAAATAAATTGGGCGGGGGCGCCGATGCCGCAAATTGGTGGAAGTCGGGTGATATAGAGAGAGTCCGTATCTATTGTATCAATGACGTCAAATTGACCAAGGAACTTTATGACTACGCTCTCGCCAACAATAAACTTATTTTCAAAGAAGGTGGCGCTTTAAATGAAATTAAACTAGACACATCTCTCTGGGAAAAACCCAACGACCACAAACTCACTTTTTCCCTGCCCTTTTAAATGCTATGATAGGTTCTTAATACAAAAACGTGGAACCAACCAAGCAAAATAAATATCTAGTGCCTCTGGCTGTCATAGTAGCAGGTGGATTCGTCGCCGCCGCTATTTACTTTGGCGCTAGTCCTAGTCGTCCATTAATAACCGACCCCACGAGTACGGTGGCGGAACAGATTGATATTCTGCCTGTCACTGCGAAAGACCACATTATCGGCAGTAGGTCGGCGGCTCTGGTAGTCATCGAGTATTCAGACACCGAATGTCCCTTCTGTAAGAGTTTCCACAAAACCATGCAAGAAATAGTGCGAAACTATAACGGCCAAGTGGCGTGGGTTTACAGACATTTCCCCATTGCCCAATTGCACAGCAAGGCGGCCAAGGAGGCGGAGGCGACGGAGTGTGCCAACGAGCTGGGCGGCAATCAGGTCTTCTGGAACTACCTTGACCGACTTTTTGAAACTACCAACTCTAACGACTCCCTGGACCCGAACGCATTGCCGAAGATAGCAACCGCAGAAGGATTGGATGAAACAGCCTTTAACACTTGTCTTTCAAGCGGTAAATATGCCGAACCGATAAAAAAGAGTGTGGAGGAGGCGATTAGAGCTGGGGCTCTGGGCACGCCTTACTCTGTCATCGTAGCCCAAGACGGCCGGCAAGCAGTGATCAATGGGGCTGAACCAATCGCCAGCGTCAAGGCCCAAATAGACGCATTGTTGAAATAGCCTCTACGCCTTGCTCTTCAGATAGTTAAAGATAGCGTACATGGCATAGGTATCCAGACCGCAATATTTTCTTAGGTCTGCCATTATTTCCTTTTTCTGGTCGGCATTTTTATCCTCTAGGACAGTTTGCATCCACACGCGTTGAGCTTGCCCTCCATCAGAGATATTGAGCTTTTTATAACTAAGTTCGGGTATCAGAACGGGCAACACTGACTTAATAGAGGCGCTGCCAAAAAAGTCCCTATCCACAAACCAACCCTTGGAGAACGGAACCATCAGGTCGACCATTCTGTCATTAAGGCCGGTTAGAAATTTTTCGTATGCTGGGTGCGCTTTACCCATTTCAGTATTTCTGCTTTTCTCAAAATTCATAAACCAGGAAATAATACTGCCGTTACCTGAAAAATTATTTTGCAGACGTTCGAGCAAAGCGGGCACCGGGTCGCTATTCTCCGTATGCAGATATTCTTTATGTATTAATTCGCCTCCGGGTTTTTCTAAGATATGGAGAGAATATTGAAAAGGCACCTGCTGGTACGGCCGATAACCGTTGAAAGCCGGGATGACACCGGCTAGAGTTTCATAATCCAGAAAATACAGGGGATACTCCAGGGCATCAAGGAAATTTTTAATCTCTTCGTGATTAACATGCTGGACTCCCGATCTCATGGCTTCAACCTGTCGCAACTGTTTCTCTGTCAGGGGCCCGTCGAGCGGAATATCGTTGAGAAGTTCTATGCCGTTGTCTTCAAGCCAGGCGATAGTTTTCGGATCAGGACCAGCAAGTTTATAGATACTGTACTTAGGAAACTCCCCTTTTATAACTTGCATGATATTAAACCACTCACCCATAACGTTAGCACCTTGTTGGATATAGCGCGGGGAAAGATTAGGCATTTCCTTCTTCTTGAGCATTTCGAAAGCTTTTGAAATATTTTCTTTTGTTTCATCGAGAATCTCTCGCACATTTTCCGTAACATCAGACTTTTCGGTGATTAAGTTAGGATCAATCTCCCCCTGCTTCACATATTTATTGTTCACATGCAAAACAAACATGTTGCGGACAGAGAATCCAGCGGTCTCTAGAACAATGGCCTGGAACGCGAGATCGGGGATGTGTTCAGGTTTAACACTGGTGGAAGATTTTATTTCGTATAAATTGTAAGTCTTATCGTCTACTCTCTCCAATACATCGAAGATAGACGTGATATTACCCGCTTCAACTCTGCCTTGCAGAATCACGGCTGTCCCTTTTTCAATCTCCTGTGCGGTCAAATCCGGTAAAGCATAATATCTGGTACCGCTGAAATCATTGCCATTCTTGTAACCAAGCTTAACCGCGCCCGGAAAAAGCTTCTCGGCATATTGCTCAAAAAGCGTACCCTCATCAAAAAGGGCTTGCAGAGCTTCATCGGGCATTAGAAGCTTATCCTTGTCATATTTCTTAAGCCACAGCCACGCCGGATGCTTCAGAAACATCATGAATTCCGATTTGGATATCACCATCTTTTTTGTTTATCTTCTAGTACCCCCTCAAGCGATTTATTTTTTCGTGTTGGCGGATTTTTTCGTGCGCTTTGGCTTCGATTTGGCGAATGCGTTCGCGGGTGACACCGAACACCTTTCCCACTTCTTCCAAAGTGTGAGTGTAGCCGTCAGTGAGCCCGTGGCGCATCTCTAAAATTTTCCTTTCTTTGGGAGGCAAATCGTTTAGAATTTCACGCACCTGGTCGGAGATAATGCGTCGAGACGAATCTTGATCGGGAGAAAGGATTTTATCATCCGCTAAAAAGTCCCCGAGTTTACTTTTATCATCCTCACCATCATTGCCTACCGGACTCTCAAGAGAAACCGTGGACTGGTCGATTTTCTCAATTTGGTAAATTTTATCTACATCCAGGTTCATTTCCAGGGCGATTTCTTCCTGCAGCGGTTCTCTGCCAAGATCCTGGGTCAGCCGTCTGACCACTTGTTTATATTTGGCAATAGTCTCAACCATGTGCACCGGTACACGGATGGTGCGGGACTGGTCAGCCAGGGCGCGAGTGATAGCTTGCCTGATCCACCAGGTTGCATAAGTCGAGAATTTGAACCCTTTGGTCCAGTCGAACTTTTCCACCGCCTTGTGCAGTCCTAAATTTCCCTCCTGAATTAGATCAAGCAAGGTAAGATCCGGGCTACGATTGGCATATTTCTTGGCGATGGATACTACCAAACGAAGGTTCGCTTTCATCAACAAATTTTTGGCGTCCTCGTCCCCGTCTTCTATCCTTTTAGCCAACTCCTTTTCCATCGAACCGGCAATCAGAGGATATTGGCCGATTTCCCGAAGATACATCTGGATGGAATCATAAGACGAGTCGCCTCGTGAGTAAGTGTAATGTTTGGCGGTTTCTTCCTCCGGCATTTCCAAGAGACCTCCTCCTTCCAGGACGTCGATGCCCAGGGCGTGGAGCTTCTCGTACAACCCGTCAAGAAACACGATATTGGTTTCAATGGTCGGAAACTCTTTCAGAATCTCGTCATAAGTGACAAAGCCGCGTTCTTTGCCCCGTAAGACGAGATGTTCTATCTTAAGCATCTCGCCCATCTGCTTCTTGGTCAGAGCTTTAGACTTCGCTGACTTCCTCGGTCTTGACTTATGCTTGAACCTCTTGACGAGTTTCCTTTTGGCAGTGGCGCTGGGCCTTCTCTTCCTATTTTTATGTTTTCGTTTTTTATTTTTCTTCATGCAAATGTTCCTTATTCTACATCATATTCTTCCTCTGCTCGAGCGCTACCATGCGATGATGCAACTTCTGAATCAGAGCAGTCAGACTCGCGATAGACCGGCTGTCTCCCGATGTTTCCGCGCGCGCTAGTTCGGAAGACAGCCGAGTGAGATCGTCCCGCAATAGCACACCGGCGAGATTGTCCCTAAGCTCTTGTTCTTCTTTCTTGAGTAGCGCCACCTCTGGAGCGAACTCCGACAATTCTTTCCGCCAGAATTTGATTTCGGCCAACCGTTCCTCGACTTTTTCCTTAACTGTTTTGGTGCCTATGGTATCCGCCTCTCCAACCGCTTCATTAATCAATAGTGTCTTGGCGTCCTCTGTTTTAATTTTTGATACTATTTCCGATATGACTTGAGCACTTTTGCCGGAGTGACTAGAAATCAGAGAGATGGCGTGCTCTTGGTCTAGTTTGGAAGGCAAGAGAGCAATCAGCGGCACGAGTTTCTTTTCTATTAACTTTGTCACTCTTTCCCCCTTTTTTTCTTTCAAAATATCCGAAAGAAACATCTCCATGGCCAGCTTGGATTCTTTTAACACGCTCTTCCAACTCTCTGGGGATTCACGCGCCATGTCCGCGGGGTCTTTGCCTCGAGGCAACTTGGCCACTTTGACCTCGAGGCCTAGCCAAAAAGCCAGCGTTGTGGCCTTTTCCACCGCTCTTTCCCCGGCAGTATCGCCATCGAAAGCAAAGATGATACGGGAGGAAAAACGCTTGAGTCGCTCGAGATGGGCTTGGGTGAAGGCGGTGCCCGAACTGGCGACAGTATTATCGACACCAGCTTGGTGGGAAAGCACCAAGTCCATCTGCCCTTCGACCAGTACGGCGTAATCCTTCTTGCGTATCTGGTCTTTGGCCTTGTCCAAACCGTACAACACTTCACTTTTAGTAAAGAGAATAGTGTCCGGACTATTGAGATACTTCGGTTCCGTATCTTTGGCAAGCGCCCGGCCGGAGAAAGCAATAATTTCGCCATTTGAGTTCGCGAGCGGGAAAATAATGCGATCCCGGAAAACATCGTATGGCTCCTTACCGGCGCTCTCGCCGCTAACCTTGATGAGACCCGCCTTCGTGATTAAGTCTTTCCCATAACCAAAACCTTGAAGATAATTGAGGAGTGCGCGCCACTCGGCCGGAGCGTAACCGATGCGCCACTTTTTAATCGTCTCCCCGCTCACCCCCCTAGAGCCAAGATAGCGACGAGCTGGTTCATTCTCGGCTAATGCTTTTTCAAAGAACTTCGTGGCCTCTTCTAAGACACCGAGAATTTTATCTTTTTCCGTCCTGGATTCATCTCGACGGTGGTCAATCTCAACACCGGCCTTCTCCGCCAACAACTTTAACGCGCCGCGAAAATCCAGACCATCCATACCTTCCACGAAAGAAAAGATGTCCCCCTTGGCGCCGCAACCGAAACAATAGTAACTTTGGCGCGCGGGCGACACGAAGAAAGACGGAGTTTTTTCGTTATGGAATGGACAACGCGCTTTGAAACTGGCCCCTGCCTTTTCTAACTTGACATAGCCGGAGACTATTTCGGTTATGTTTAACCGTTCTTTGATTGTGTCAACATCGCCTCGCATATCAATTTTTCTTTGTAGCCGCCTTTAAAGCTGGCCCCAGCTGGAATGAGACGTCCGATGATAACATTCTCCTTGAGACCGACCAGATGATCTTCGGCGCCCCGAATAGCGGCTTGAATCAACACGCGAGGCGTATGTTGGAACGAAGCGGCAGAGAGAAAACTTGAGCGAGAGAGTGACACTTCCGTAATACCCATAATGACCGCATCGGCCGTGGCCTCCTTCAGACCATTTTCCTTCGCCAGATTATTGACTATCACGAGCTCAAAGACTTCGACAATATCCCCGCGAGTAAAGTGAGTGTCACCTGTGTCTCTAATCTTACGACGGGCAAACATCTGGCGTACGATTAACTCAATGTGCTTATGAGACACGGCTGCTCCCTGAAGTTCGTAAAGTTTCGAAACCTCATGAATGATATAGTTCTCCGTCGCTTCTCGACCGGCGTAACGGAAAAGTTCGTCGAGATCTACCGAGCCGTCAGTGAGCACATCGCCTTTTTTCACCTGTTGACCAACCTTCACTAGAAGCGTTTTGGAAGCCTGAACCGTGTACTCATTATCCAGTTTTTTCCCTTTGGTCTCTCCAAGATCCGGCGTAACCACGATCAGTCTGTCGTGGCCCAGTACCTTAATTTCGGTTACGACTCCGTCAAGGTGGCTGATTAAAGCGGGGTTCTTGGGCTTGCGCTTCTCAAAGATTTCTTCTACACGCGGCAAACCGGCCGTAATGTCACCGCCGGCTGAAGCAATGCCGCCGGCATGGAAGGTGCGCATGGTCAGCTGTGTGCCCGGTTCGCCTATGGCTTGAGCCGCCACCGTACCGACCGCCTCTCCCAGTTCAATCGGTTTATTGTTCCCCAAGTCCACCCCGTAGCACTTGATGCAGAGACCGTGCAGAGACTTGCACGCCAAGGGCGAGCGGACGTTCACCGCTACTAATAACGCCTTATCGATCGTCTCGGCATCCTTTTTGGTTATCAAGTGGCCGCGTTTGAACAAAAGAGAGCCGGCGCCGTCGGAAAGGTCGGAGGCCAAAAATCTGCCTTTGATATTTTTTGAAAGCGGCATTTCGATACCGGAAGCGGTTTTCCGGTGGATCACCGTGCCCTCTTTGACCCCGCAATCTGCCTCCGTGATAATTTCGTCCTGCGCCACATCAAAGAGTCGGCGGGTCAGATATCCGGCCTTAGCGGTGTTGAGAGCCGTATCGGTCAAACCCTTGCGAGAACCGTGAGTGGCGGTGAAATATTCAAGCGGGGTCAGTCCTTCTTTGTAACAAGACAGGATAGGCACTTCGAGAGTATCACCGGAAACGTTCTGAATGATGCCCTTCATACCGACCATTTGAGTCAGATTGCCGAGAGAACCTCTGGCCTCCGAAAAAGTTATGTCATAAACGGAATCGTTAACGTCCAGAGTGCCGGGGATAAGCTTCTCCACTTCCGATTTGACGCCCTGCCAGATTTCCACCGACTTGGCGATACGTTCGTGTTCAGAGAGCAAACCTTCTTGATATTGGCCCACTACTTCCTGAACCGCCGCGTTGCCGCGATCGATAATGGCTTTCTTGCCCGCCGGAATCTTGACATCTCCGAGCCCCCAGGTGATGCCGGAATAGGTAGCGTAACGAAAACCGAAATTTTTAATGCTATCCATAATCGAAGGAATGTTTTCGATGCCGTAACGCGCAATCAGATCATCGACCAGTTCAGACATTTTCCTGCGACTCATCTCGTGATTTAGGAAAGGATAATCCTTGGGCAGAATACCGTTGAACAAGAGTCTGCCGACAGTGGTTTCAAACACCTTGCCTTGGAAATGTTCGTATCTCTCCGTATCGGTCGGCATGACGGAAATTTTGGCGCGCAAACTGACCACGCCGAATTCATAGGCGGTGATGGCACTATTGGGATTGGAGTAATACCGGCCTTCGCCCTTCTCACCGACTAGGGTACGGGTCACCCAGTAAGTGCCAAGTACGATATCGAGTAACTTAGCCGAAACCACCGGCTCGCCGTTGCCGGGTTTCAGGAGATTTTTATCCGCCGCCATGATCAGCCGCGCCTCGGCTTGAGCCTCTTCGGAGAGAGGCACGTGAACGGCCATTTGGTCGCCGTCGAAGTCGGCATTAAAAGCGGTGCATACCAAGGGGTGTAGCTGAATGGCATTGCCCTCAATCAAGACTGGCTGAAACGCTTGAATACCCAGACGATGAAGCGTGGGAGCGCGGTTTAAGAGAACGTACTTGCCGCGGATGACTTCTTCCAAGATGGCCCACACTTCGGGAATGGCGTCCTCAATCAGGCGGCGAGCCCCGGGTATATTAAAAGACAGTTCGCGCTTCAAGAGTTCGGAGATGATGAACGGCTTGAAAAGTTCCAGGGCCATATGTTTGGGCAGACCGCATTGGTGGAGTTTCAATTCCGGTCCGACCACGATCACCGAACGACCAGAATAATCAACGCGCTTGCCCAGGAGATTTTGTCTGAAGAGACCCCTTTTGCCCTTGAGGTTGTCGGACAAGGACTTGAGAGGCCGACGCTGGGATTGATTGCCGGACACGCTCGAGTGCCTGATAGTATTGTCTATGAGAGCGTCCACCGCTTCTTGGAGAATTCTTTTTTCATTGCGCAAGATAACATCCGGAGCGTTAATCTCTTTCAGTTTCTTGAGACGGTTGTTGCGATTAATGACTCGACGATAAAGGTCATTGACATCGGAAGAAGCGTAGCGCCCGCCATCGAGTGGCACCATCGGGCGGATGGCCGGAGGGATAACCGGGATATGCATCAAAAACATCCATTCCGGTCGATTGCCGGCATTGATCATCCATTGGACGGTGCTGATGCGCTTGTTCAAGCGGGCAATATCCGTCGAAGGAGCGTGCACCAGTTCCACTTCCAGCTCTTTGAGTAACTTGCCGAGGTCGATGCCTTTTAGAATATTATAGATTGCTTCGGCGCCGATATCGGCCTCGAAAACAGTTGGGTACTTGATGCTTGAACGATGATACTCGATTTCATTGAGTACTTTCCCCGGCATCAGAGACTCGATATCGCGCTTGGTGGCCAGAGCCAATTCCTTGAGAGCGAGTTTGCTCTTTTCATCTTGGAGAACCTTCGTTTTAGCCTTAAATTCCGATTCCAAGTCCTTAAGCACCCGGGCTTTTTCCGTCTCCGACACACTGGTGACAATATAACCCGCGAAATAAATAACTTTTTCAAGGTCTGATACGGGAATACCCATCAAAAGAGAAATTCGCGATGGCACATTTTTCAGAAACCAAATATGAGCCACCGGGGTGGCTAATTCGATATGACCCATCCGGTCGCGTCGCACGATGGAACGCGTAATTTCGACACCGCATTTTTCACACACGATGCCTTTGTACCGGATACCGCGATATTTGCCGCAGTAACATTCGAAATCTTTGTCTGGCCCGAAGATTTTTTCGTCAAACAAGCCATTGCGCTCGCTCCTCTGCGTGCGATAGTTAATGGTCTCCGGTTTAGTCACTTCGCCATGCGACCATTCTTTGATACGCTCGGGAGAAGCCAGTTTGATGCTGATGAGATCAAATTGGTTGACCACGTTCGGTTTGACTTTGTAGTTATTCATTGGTGGGGGCGTTACCAGGTTTCTTTTTTAATTCCACGTCCAGCGCGAGACCACGCAGATTATTCAACAACACATTGAAAGATGCGGGCAAATGCGGTTCCGGTATCCTCTCCCCTTTCACTATTGAATCGAAAGCGGCGGAACGGCCCAAGATATCGTCGGACTTGATGGTCAACATCTCACGCAGAGTATGGCTTGCCCCGTGGCCCAGCAACGCCCAAACTTCCATCTCTCCGAAACGCTGACCGCCGTTTTGCGCTTTGCCCCCGAGCGGCTGTTGGGTAATGAGAGAATACGGGCCGATAGAGCGCATGTGTATTTTGTCTTCGACCATGTGATGAAGTTTAAGAATATACATGTAGCCAATGGCGATATCTTGATTGAATGCCTCGCCAGTGCGCCCATCAAACAATTTTACTTTGCCGGATTCTTGGAAACCCGCCTTGACTAGCTCTTCTCTAATTTCATCTTCGGTTGCGCCGGCAAAGGGCGGCACGATGGCTTGGTAGTTCAGGGTATGAGCGACCAGTCCAAGATGCATTTCCAAGATCTGCCCCAGGTTCATACGGGAAGGCACACCGAGGGGCGTCAGGATAATATCAACGGGGGTACCGTCGGCCATATAAGGCATGTCCTCCGCCGGCAAGATTTTAGAGATCACACCCTTGTTGCCGTGCCGGCCCGCCAACTTGTCGCCGACGGAAACATTTCTCAACTGCGCCACTTGTATATGAATTTGCTTTAAAACTCCCGAATCGAGCTTGTCCCCATGCTCTCGAGTGAACACTTGCACCGAGATCACCCGACCCCGCTTGCCTCCCTCCATGCGCTTGGAGGTGTCTTTGACATCGCGAGCTTTCTCACCGAAGAGGGAGCGGAGCAATCGCTCTTCTGGAGTCAGTTGAGACTCGCCCTTGGGAGTGATTTTGCCGACCAAGATATCGCCGGGACGGACTTCGGCGCCGACTCTGACGATGCCGTCCTCGGCCAGGTTTTTAAGCTTTGACTCTCCGACATTCGGAATGTCGTAAGTGGTCATCTCCGGGCCAAGCTTGGTTTCTCGCACATTAACGGTGAACTCCTCGATATGAATGGAGGTGAATTTGCTTTTTTCCACCAATCGTTCGGAGATGATAATGGCATCTTCGTAATTGGCTCCGGACCAGGACATAAACGCCACTAAAACATTCTGACCAATAGACATCTGACCGCCAGATGAGGAGGAACAATCAGCTAGAACCGTACCCCTCTTGACCCTTTGTCCCGACTCAA
>Ga0209541_10009035_pt1 | contig 16253 bp, 15 predicted proteins | sample RifCSPlowO2_01_FD_184027 | JGI IMG/M metagenome (GOLD analysis project Ga0209541, IMG submission 184027) | Groundwater microbial communities from Rifle, Colorado - Rifle CSP2_plank lowO2_0.1 (SPAdes) (version 2) | ecosystem: Environmental > Aquatic > Deep subsurface > Groundwater | place...
CGCCACGCGCCTTTAAATCAAAATCAAAGCTTGCTCAAGAAGCGCATGAAGCTGTTAGACCGACTGATGTGGAAAACACGCCGGAGAAAATCTTGCTTGCCGATCCAGGAGAGAAAAAAATTTATGAACTCATCTGGCGGCGATTCATGGCTTCCCAAATGCCGCAAGCAAGAATTTCCAGCACATCGGTTGAAATTCTAGCGTCTGTCAAAGATCAAAGATCTCCGCCAAAGGCGGATCCGCCTCCGGCGGAAAAAATCAAAAATTACACATTGAGAGCCACTGGCCAACAAATCCTCTTTGACGGCTACTTAAAAATCTGGCCGCAGAAACTGGAAGAAAAAGAACTTCCGCCATTAGAAGAAAATGAGGAATTAAAACTCAAAGAAGTGAAACCGTTTCAGCATTTCACTGAACCGCCGCCTCGCTATTCAGAAGCCAGTTTGATTAAAACCCTTGAAGAATACGGCATTGGCCGGCCCTCAACTTACGCGCCGACAATTTCGGTGATTCAAATCCGCCGCTATTGTTTTAAAGAACAAGGCAGGTTTAAGCCGACCGAAATCGGTGAACTCGTAAACAAGGTGCTTACGGAAAATTTTCCGGAAGTTGTGGATGTGGGCTTCACTGCCCAGATGGAAGACGAACTTGACGAAATTGCCGCCGGCAAAATCAGCTGGCAGGGCGTGATTAGTGAATTCTACGAACCCTTTGCTAAAAATCTTGAAGCTAAATATCAGGAAGTTTCTAAAAAAGAGCTAACCCAAGAGCAAACTGACATTAAATGCGAACTCTGCGGCAAGCCCATGATTATCAAAATGAGCCGCTTTGGAAAATTTCTCGCCTGCTCTGGATTTCCAGAATGCAAAAATACAAAATCTTTAAATAACAATAATAATGCCGGAAAAGAGCCGCCTAAAAGCACCGGCCTCAAATGCCCGAAATGTACTGAAGGGGAAATAGTTGAACGGCACGTAAGCCGCGGCCGGGCTCGCGGCAAACTCTTTTGGGGCTGCAATCGCTATCCTCAATGCGATTACGCCAGCTGGGAAAATCCTACCGCGGAAAAGTCTTCATCTCCTGCCTCACCCGATCAATAAGCGTTAAAATCGCCTTTTTATATTTCCCGAGATTGCCGTAAATTACCGATGCCATCGTTTTTAAACTCTTTTTAAACCATATTTTCATAAAAGCCCGATCGGTTTTGGAAATCGCGTTATGCATTAAATCAGCGGCAGCGATGAGTTTAACTTCCGGCGGGGCGCGACGGAGCTCACGGCGAAATTCTTTTAAGCTTTCTTCTTTCGGTTTTCTAAAGTCTCGGCTTACAAGAGATACATAATCAGCAACTTTCTTGCCAAAGCGACTCTCTAAATCCTCATAATCACAACCGGTGTCTTCAATCACATCGTGAAGATAAGCAGCCGCCACCACATTGGGATCGCGCGTAAACCGAGCTACTATTCTTGCCACCGCCCGAGGATGCGTAAAATACGGTTCGCCGTTTCTCCTTTTTTGATACTTATGTTTTTCTTTGGCAAATCGCGCGGCTTTTTTAACTAAGGGATGATTTAAAACTGAACCCATATTCTGATAATAAGTTATCAAAATATTTCCTGCAACAAAAAACTCGGCGCCCCTCTGGTCGCCGAGTAAAACGATTACTGCTTCTCGCCCTCTACAAGAAACGTGCGAAAGCCTTGCCCAACGCCTGCTTCACCTCCGGAAACATGGCGATGAGTTTGCGCCCGTGATCAAGAACACCGTTCGCTTCTTGACCCTTCTTGAGTTCGGGATCGGGGTCGGGATGAAGTTCGTGGATATCCTCGACTTCTTCTTGCCTCACGAGGCGCAGACAGCCAGCTTCAGGACTCAGGCGGATCTTGCCGAGCAACGTGCAGTCAAGCTTGACTGCGTAAGTAACCACCTCCATGTCGCCTTTTTGAAAACGATCGACTTCCACGAGCGCCGCGGGATTGTGGTCGAGATGCGAGTTAAAGCGAAGAGTGAAGTCGGTACCGAGTTCTTCTCTCACTTCCCTAAAGAGCGCATCACGAAAATCTTCGCCTTCCTCAAGCTTGCCGCTTGCTGTCGCCTGTGAACAGCCCGGCCATTTCAAGGGCTTTGTCTTCTCGAAATTCCACCAGCCCCGTTCCCGGAGCACTGCCACGAGCCCTCGTCCCGGAATCTCGGTCATCACGATCAAACCGACGCTTCTTTCGGCCATTGCTGGCCTCCTTTCAAGCTAAGCCTAGTTTTCGATCAGAGGCGGAACCAACCGCCTCCAGCACTAATCAAAAACTACCACACCTTAATATCCAATGTCAACTGCTGTTATAACAGTTATAGCTGTTATAACGACATATTTACTTTGCTGCCGTTATTTTGTTATATAGTTAAGAAACTATGTCAGTCTCAATCCAGCAAATAATCGTCGGCAGCGACTTAATCCGCCGCGCCTACGACTTTGCCAAAAATATCCATCAGGGCCAGCGCCGCAAAAACGGCGAACCCATCTTCAACCATTGCCTAGCCACTGCCGAAAAGCTTGCCGGATGGCGCTTAGATGAAGAAACTATTGCTGCCGGTCTGCTTCATGATGTTCCGTTTGTCTCTAAGAATCCGTCGCGGGCCGTAGAAGAAATAAAAAAAAACTTTGGCGAACGCATCGCTCTCGTAGTAGCGGGCGTTGATCAAATTGGCAAAATAAGCTACCGCGGTACGGAAAGTAAAGTTGAAAACTTAAGAAAATTTATCCTTTATCTAAGTCGGGATATCGCCGTAATCTTTATCAAATTCGCGAGCCGCTTGGACACGCTCAAAATTCTCTACGCCTATCCAAAAGATGTACAAAAACACATTGCCTTAAAAACCATGGATGTCTATGTGCCTTTGGCGCGCGAGCTCGGCATGTACCATGCGGCCGGCGAAATGGAAGATCTGGCCTTCCCCTATCTCTATCCCGAAGACCACAAATGGCTGATGTCGGCTGTCAAGGATCGCTATGAGGAACGCGAGCGCTATCTAGAGCAACTAAAACCAATTCTTAAAAGAGAACTTGAGCTTAACGGCGTTTCCTTTTTAGAGCTCAATTCCCGCGCCAAGCATTATTTCAGCTTGTATAAAAAGCTCCTGCGCTACAACATGGATCTCGATAAAATTTACGATCTAGTCGCCTTGCGGCTTATTGTCAAAGACATAAGCGACTGCTACACCGCCTTGGGTATAATTCATCGCCGGTGGCCGCCCCTCTCCGGACGCATTAAAGATTATATTGCCTCGCCCAAGACCAACGGCTACCGGAGTTTACACACGACTGTCTACGGCCCGGACAATAAAACCGCGGAGATTCAAATCCGAACCCAAGAAATGCACGAGGAGGCGGAACTCGGTATTGCCGCCCACTTCGCTTATCAGGAATTTAAAAGCAGCCGCGGCTATCTTGGCCGACTCACGGCGACCGCTAATCCCAAAGAATTAAACTTAATCCGGGAACTGCGCGCCTTCCCAAAAAAACTTACCGAAGTAGATTTTTTTAAGGACCGGATTTTGGTTTTGACGCCTAAGGGTGATGTTATTGATCTGCCGGCAGGCGCAACGCCGGTTGATTTTGCCTACAAAATTCACAGCGACATCGGCGATAAATGCGTGGGCGCCAAAGTCAACGAGAAAATCGCAACGCTAAACACTGAATTGCAGTCCGGCGATATTGTGGAAATTCTGACTAAAAAAAATAAAGGGCCTTCCCAGGCCTGGCTCACATTCGTAAAAACTCCTCAAGCCCGGGAAAGAATCAAAATCTCCTTGAGAGAGTCGCCGATAAGTTTCCAAAGCCAAAATCCCAAAACCGCATGCCTACTGGTAACAATCGCCGACCATCCCGGGCTCATAAAACTCATAACCCAAATTTTTAGGGACGCAAAAATTAAAATCAGCACTCTCACTATTGGACCAGCGAATAAAACCGGCCTTAAAACGCTCAAAATAACTTCTCCGGCTCTAGCCGCGGCTCGGCTTAAAAAACTGGTCGAGGCAATCAAAAAACTGCCGTCGGTAAAAAAAGTGAACTACCATCTTAACTAAGAGTGGTGGGCGGATTCTTTTCAAGCACTTTATTCACGATGCCGTGGAGTTCCTCGGGCGAATAAAAAGATATGGTTATCTTGCCGCTCTCGCCGGCTCTTTCCACTTTAACTTTGGCCCCTAAATATTCTTCCAATTCTTTTTGAACAGTCAACGCCTCCGGGTCCGGCGTTCTCGCCCCCTCGAGAGCCGCCTCCCCCGAAACGTCTTCCTCGCCTTTGATTTTACGAATCTTTGATTTTAATTCACGGACGCTTAAATTATTGCGGAGCAGTTCTTCGAAAAGCGTTTGCTGTTGGGCTAAATCTGGAACGGTAAGCAGTAATCTGGCCTGACTCTCGCTTATCAAACCCTTGCCAACCGCCTCCTGCATGGTATTAGGAAGATTAAGTAATCTAACTGTATTGGCTACGGTCTCTCTGCTTTTCCCGATGCGCGCAGCGATTTCACGCTGGGTAAGTCCAAAATGATCCTGCAGCTTGGCATAGGCGCGAGCCGCTTCCACCGGATTTAAATCCGCTCTCTGCACGTTTTCCACAATCGCCATCTCCAGCCGCTCTTTATCCAAATCAATGCTTCTGATAATCGCGGGTACGCGCTCGAGGCCAATCATTTTCGCGGCCAGCCACCGGCGCTCGCCGGCAATAAGCTGATATTCCACCGCCGTGCCTATTTCTGTTTCTTGTTCTAATTTAGTAACCACGATGGGCTGTAAAAGCCCGAATTCTCGAATTGAACTCGCGAGTTCGCGCAAGCTCTCCTCGTCAAAATTACGCCTTGGCTGATGCGGGTTGGGTTTAATTCTATCAACCTCAATTAAGAAGACTGGTCCCTGGATTTGTTCCATAACAAATTCTCTTATAGAGAATATAATAAACTTTTGATTTTTGCAACGGCTTGGGGTAGATTAATGTTGCCGCCCGGGTGACGGAATTGGCAGACGTACACGACTCAAAATCGTGCGCCGCAAGGCATGGGAGTTCGACTCTCCCCCCGGGCACCGTGGCTCTTTTACAACCTATTGGTTTTTTTGCGCTTAGGCGCCAGGAGTAAGCGAATGGTTGCTTTGATTGGGGGCGGCATTATCCGCCGCCTGGTTATCCCGCTCGATGGCAAGGACGAACCGCCCATTGAGATCACAGCACGGATGCAGATCTTCGGGCGCGACTTCGGTGTCGTGACCAATCCACCTCTACACAGAGGCAAGATCGTCGTGCCGCGCTGGGAAGACCTTGAAACGCTCGTTGCAGATCGCAGGTTGAGACACGACTTTCGCTGGCAAGCCAAGCACATTCGACACCAGCTTGTCGGCACCATCTACGAGGCCTTTCGTCAAACCTGGCACATTCTCGCTAAGTACGGCCTGGACCTTCAAACCGGCGAGAAATCCAAGATGCGGGCTGCCGGAGAACTTGCACGGCTCTTGAACTTGACCGTGCTCGGTCTTCGTCCTGGTGTCAATGTCAACGACGTGCGGCGCTTCACCGAAGACGCTGTCGCCGGAGCAGCCAAGCTTCTTGGGAAGCCAAAGAAATTTTCAAAGCAGGAAGCGCTCGAAAACCTGCTCGCCCTCCATTCTGGCGCTGACTCGCGCGGTCGGGTAAATCCTGGCGTTGCTATGGCCCGGACCCGCACCGCCTATGCCCGCCTCCGAGAACGGCTCCAAGACGAAATTATGCGGATTGACCCGCACATCGAAGCGCGTCAGAAGTCATTCGTGAACATGATCCAGCTAGCCGAGCTTTATCTCGCGGCTGTGAACGATTTCTTGACACTTCTCCTCCGGCGCGACGGGCTCCGGCCGCTATTCGATCGCTCCAATGCCATCGCCGCCCATCTTGAATACTGCGCGCAGGATCTCGAGGAAATCGACTTCAATCCGTACCGCCATGCCTGCCTGGAGACTGTGCGCGACCTGCGCGAAGCTCGAGACCTCATCCGCCATGGGAAGCTCGATGCCGAAACCTTGAAGACGATCAGGCGGCTGCTCGTCAAATGCCGGAGCGCCATCGCTATCAAACGGCTTCAAGTAGAACTCGAACGAGATATCTTCCGGCTAACCCGTCTCCTCCAGAGAGGCCGGTTCTCCACCCCTGGCGAGGGAATGAATCTCCGGCTTATGACCCTTGCCGCAAAGCTTAAGGGAACGCACGCCCAACTCATCGGTATTGATGAGTCGGGATTCCGGAGGCCGGTCTGCCGGGAAGCGACCAAGCTCGTGGAGGAAGCCCGGACCCGCGTCTTAAGCAACGAACGCAAAGACATCGAAGACATGCGCGAACTCTTGAAGCGCGCCTCGGCCGCGCTCTAGCTCTTTCCTTCGTTCACCCCCCAGTCGCAACCCGCGGCTGGGGATTTTCTTTTACTATCCAATCGGACGATCGTCCAATCGGATAGTAGAACGACGACAAAAACCGCATAATCGAAACCATGATCCTCATTAAACGATGTGTTCCAAGCTGCCAGTCTTACTGATTTCAAAAATCTCAACAAAATGAATTAACCGTAATCTTCTAAGATCATCAATAAATTGGTCAGGAATTTTTACTTTGCCAATAAAAACGCTTTTTTGAATCATTCGTAATCCAAAATTTTTCAATATCGCTCTTAGCCATCCCCTCTTTCTTCTTTCTTTCTCCGGTATATCAAAAATTACAATGGTAAATTTATCAGACCCCTCTTTTGAATAATGGAAATCCGGAAGTTTCTTCGCTTCTCTCTCTTTTAGCAGCAACAATCGGTTTCTGCCTTTCATGGTACGGGTGAAAAATTTCCTATTATTTTTGGTCTTCTCAATGATCAAATTATCTCTCTTTAATTTGTAAATCAGATTGTGATATCTTTGTATCTCCTTTTTTCCGGCTGCCTCGGCGGCTAAACGTTTACGCCGTTCTTTTTCGATCCTAGAAATTTCATAATCCACCCTTAGAGATGAAGCACCGTAGCCAGCGCTAAGAAAAGCCTCGAGAAGGTCTGCTGTGCCGATAGCCGCCTGCCCAATGGCTTCTAAAATTTTTAAGGTAAGTTCTCCCTTCATATTACTAATTTATCAATTGTTGACTAATGCCCTATTGCTTGCCAGATTAAATTATACCATAACTATCCTGTTAGACGATCGTCAAATGGGATAGTGGATACTAGGTTAAGAACTCACTAACGGCACAAAGCTAAACCCAAAGTACTCTTCCTTTTTAATTTCTTTTTTTGAAGTCTTATCAATCTTCCAAACCGAATTTAGGATCGGAATCACCAGCCGGCCGCCGATTTTAAGCTGATTAACCAATTCCTGCGGCAGTTCTTCGGCTGCCGCTGAAACTAAAATTTTATCAAACCCTTCGACGCTGCTCAGGGCAAGTGGCGCCTCTTCCGGCAGTCCGAACTCTTGGCCAGCCGGCAAAATTTCTGCGTTTTTGAATTTATATTTAGCGATGTTTCTTTTCCCAAATTCAACCAATTCCGGAATTTTTTCTACACCAAAAACCATACCGAATCTTTGATCTGTAATCCTTGATCTTTGACCGCGGCTTTGCTCGCCCGCTATATATGCGAGCAAAGCTGTGGTCCAGCCGGAGCCTGAACCTACGTCCAAAATTTTTTTCCCGACGCATGTGTCGGGACCCCGACCATTAGCGTCGGGGCTCCCGCATAAAAGCTCCAGCATAAAAGCCACGGTCAGCGGTTGCGAAATCGTCTGACCGTAGCCAATGGGCATTGCTTCATCAAGATAAGCCAAATCCTCGTATTCCGGCAGAACAAAATCTTTGCGGTCAATCTTCTTAAAAGTCTCAATAATGATCGGGGTTTTCAAATACCCCTTCTCTACAAGATGTCTAATAAGCCTTTCTCTGTTTGAAGACATGGATAATTAAAAATTAACCTAATTATTCTAATTAATCTAATTGACCTAAATAAATCCTAATTTCCCAATACCCAAGAAATTAATGAATCAGTAAATTCAGTCATTAAGTCATTGGTGCTTGTTTAGAATAATTAGAACAATTAGGTTAATTAGAAATTTAATATCTTCTCCCAATATCAGTAATATCATGCTCTAAATTCTTCTCCATTTCCTCAAGCTCGCGTAAAATATGGTCGCGTTTTTCAATCTCCTCCGGCGTGAGCGACCGGCCTTGGGAATTCATTGCCAGGTCTTTTAATTGATCCATTAGGTCTTTCCTGATTTCCGTGAAGCCCCGATGAAACCGGTCTTCAGTATCTTTAAGCTGTTTCTCCACAAGTCCGCGCTTCAATTGGGAAACTTTTCTTCTAAAATAGGCATAAATTAAAGTTATGGTTATTAAGAATATTAAAGCTATTGCGGCAATCGCAACATACTTTACTTTGAAACCGAAAATATCCACTCCATTTACCACCGAACGAATCACTCTTGGATTGGACCAGCTCGAAACTGCGCTCCCAACCTGCTGGCGCGCTCTCACTTCCCAGTTGCCTTGTGAGAGATATACTTTTTCATTCACTACCCATTCCCCGCGGGAGTCGGCTTTAACAGTAAACCTCACCGGCTGATCGCCTTGCTTTAAAATCGTAACCGTTACCAAAGCATTAGCATCGGCAATGCCCGCAATATAAAGAATTTCATCTAAGGGATAAAGGACATCCGGGCTGATTGAGATGTATGGATCGTTGGGAGAGGGCTGGGCCGGCGCAACCGGTGCTGACTGTGTAACCGACTCACCTTGGGCAAAAACATTATGAACTAAAGTAAGTAGAACTAGGCTGGCCAGAAACACGCCTATTCCTAATCTCAAATTCTTATTCGAAATTAAAGCCATATTAACGTCTAAGTAATGGTTTAATTCTTATTTTTTTAAAATCCTCGCGAAACGCATGCCGCAAATGATGCTGGTGCCTATGCCACATGCGAAAGAGAAAGATCAAAATTATGATAATAACGAGCAAAAGCAGGGGCAGGAATATGCCCCACGGTATAAAGACAAAATATAAATCTACCCCTTCTGGCCCGATAAAAGAGAAAAAGGAAGAAAAAATATTTAAAGTCTCTGATTCGTCCCGGAAATTCCCGGCCTTATCAGAGGCGCGGACAATAATTTCATAGCGGCCGCTTTTGAGTCTTGAAAGCTGGTGCGGGCTGGCGGCTTCAAAAAAGAAAGTCGATTCGGTGGGACCGCTCTTTAGCGGCACCAGCTTCAACTCAAAATGATCAAAGCCGGAAAGCGAGTCGGTGGTGAAAAATCGGAGGATCGGGCTCTTGCTCGAAGTGCGCGTCCCCGGAGAAACATTAATGCCAAAGGCCGCCGGCGGGATAGTGTCAATACTTACCGCGTAGTGACTTACCCCGCTCCAGCTCGCGCCGGCACGCTCACGCACATGAAAATACCAAATGCCGGAGTCCAAATCGGTAAAAGTCGCCTGCGCCTCAAGCGTGTCAACGGTCGCATCCGGCGCATTATTCGGATCATGATCAATTGAATAGCTAAACCCCTGGGATTGTTCAAGCGAAGTCCATTTGAAAATCGGATTAGGATCTTTGTACCACTTGCCCTGTTCCGGATGGGTAGGTGAAAAAATTTCCGGGCCTTGGGCAGGAGGGAGTATCAGGCGGTAAACCGCGGGTGAAGTCTGCCTTAAAACATCGGTGCCTAATCCGTCATTCGCCAAAACCGAACTGTTTTGTCCAAAAGACACACGCGCCTCGCCCGGAGCCACTACCCTAAAAGTAAATGACTGCACTATGCCCTCGGAAGTGGTGATGCCTGGCGTGGTAATGCCGCCCACAAAATAAATCCTGCCTTCCTGATTGGAATAAGAGGGCGGCGTGGCCCAAATCTCCACAATTGATTTGCCTAGAGACGGGCTCGCGAGCTGGAGCTTCTCCGGAGGAAATTTAAGCTCCACTTCAATGGTGTTAACGGCAATGTCTTGGGTGTTCATAATCACCGAAACGTCAAAAGTGCTGCCCAAGATAAAAGAACCGGTGGCGGGCGTCAGCCGCAGGGTTGCCGCCTGCGTATCGCGCGCGAAAAAAATAAACGCCCCAAAAACAAGAAATAAAATTAAAGTCAGCTTTTTCACTATTCTAATTATAGCAGATTCTAGGTATTTCTATGTATTTCAATCTATTTCCAGGTATTTCTAGATATCATCTATAACCCAAATATCCGCAGAATAAAGCTAAAAGCGGCCTTAATAAACTTCCAAATGGCTTTGAAAATTGAGATCTTTGGCTGCGCCTCGGCCCCCGGCAAGGGCGTGGTGGTCGGCGCAACCACGCTCACAACTTGAGCGAGCCCCGGCGGCCGCGGCCTAACTTGCGGCTCTTCGGGAGGCCGGAAAAGCCCTTCCCGCGTAAACGGCGGCGCCGGCAATCTCCTGGTCCAATCGGAAAAAAGCAAACTCAAAGTTCTTCCGGTTACCACTCTCGGCCGGCTAAGCAGGATGCTTAAATCCCGAAGATCAACTTGGCCGTCGCAGTTTAAATCCGAACGGTTGACTCTCGCGCATTCGGGCGGAACGCGCTCGCCGGTTATAAAGGAAATCAGCGGCGGGAGCAATGGCGGCGGCCCCGGCTGAACTCCGGGCGGCGCCCCGGGCGCTCCCCCTGCTGGCGGACCAAGGAATGGCCCGCCGCCGCCAGGCGTTGGTGTTGGTGTTGGTGACGGCGTGGGTGTTGCCGCTGCCGCGCCGGGAAAATATAAAAATCCGGCGCGCAGCTCCCGACTATCTGAAGTGGATTTCCCGATTCCAGTCTGGCCGAAAGAACTATAAAGTCGAAAAGTGCCGGAAGTGGAATAAACGCCGCCGCTGCTCATCACCGGATCCCGCACGATAAAATTGGTGGAGGAGAAGTCTGTGCCATATGCTATTTCTACCAAGATAAAAAAATTAACTGCTACAACCAGAGCGCTTACCGCGGAATAACGCGGAATTTCACGCGGAACTACGCGGAAACCGCTATCCCAACTTTTTCTTTCTGGCTTTATCATAAACTCTCCTTAGCTGCCATTTTATCATACTGTTCGAGCCTGTCGAGAACTACATTTATACCCTACTGTTCGAGTAATATCGAGAACTTCCTTAGGTACTTCTCGACAAAGCTCGAAGAATAAAATGATACTGTTCGAGCCTGTCGAGAACCTCTTATCTTTATTGTTCGAGTTTGTCGAGAACTACATTATTATTGTCCTTTATTAGAAAGTCTGGCATATAGACCCCAACCTTTCAAATTTTCACTTTTCACTACTTTCACCACCTTCACTACTATCCTATTAGACGATCGTCCAATGGGATAGTAGAACGATATAAGATCACCAAAAAAAACACCGGCAGCTGCTTTTTAGTGCCTCTGCCAGTGCTTTTTGATATATGATCTCTTTGTGACTAAATCCTAATTGCTTATAGACAGTAAATGCCGCGCCCCGAATCTTATACGATTCATCTTCGTATAACAAATCTACTTTTTTCTTCATGACTTTCAGCGTTATTCCGCGTTAATTTCAGCGTAGTTCAGCGCTAATTTACTGTGCCTGACTTTCTTTGAAGCTCTTGATGGCCGTCACCACCTGCGAATCCGCCTTCAAATCCTCCACAAAGAGGATATGGTCGCGGTTAATCCGCATTTCATCGGTGGGGCCATGGATTTCGCCGCCGAGCTTGACCAGATTAATGTTGGGCGGAGCCGGCTCGCTCTCGTCCCTGGGCTGGAGCGTCTGGGTAACCTGGAGATAATAAACTTCCTTAAGCATCGGATACTGCGAGTTCTCGCTGGTGAGCCTGCCGAAATAAACCTGATTGTTACTTAAGAACACCGCCTGATAATCATTCGATGAACCGCTGGCTCCGAGCTTGCCGGTCTGCCAAAGCACCACCAAGACAATCACCACCACTAATATCACCAGCCAAACCAATTTGGAGCTCTTTTTTGATGTTTCCTCCATATTAATTACCATCAGTTACAACTTAGTTACAACTGATTTACTAATTATTTTCGACCTTGTAAGTTTCCATTATACCATTAATTACCACTTAATTACAACTTAGTTACCACTCAAGCCTGATGTCAAGTAATTCTATCTCAATCGCATCAAGTCTATTCTCCATACCCCTCATTCTTTCCGAATGATCATCCAATCGTTTATCAACTAAATCAAATCTACCGCTCATCTCGGTAAATCCCCTCTGCGTCATTGATGCCAAATCTCCAATTGTAGTTTTCTTTTTCATGTTTCTACTTAGTTACCACCTTACCATACTGTTCGAGCTTGTCGAGAACTATATTGTTGTCCTTCTCAACTCCGCTCGAAGGATAACCCCCAAGTTAGTTATAACATAAACTTGCGCACTTCAGCTCTAAGAAACTCTTGAATGGTAGCATGATCAACCTGGTCGCGCAAAAAATCTATCTTCTGCGTCGGGATATCCTTCATCGAACTAAGCTGGCCTAAAAATAGTCTGTCATTGAAATCGCCGCCGAATTTCCGCTTGGCAAAAGTAATAACATCATCCAATACAATATGCTTTTCCTTAAGCAGGAAATACCAATCAATATAATCTTTGTATGACAGCCGCATTCCGACGGAAAACGCTTTCATAGCGGCGATCTCCCGAATACTCGCAATGGGAATGCTTTGATATTTTACAAATGGATTGAGTACCGGATAAGTAAATTGAAAGAACGTTGTCTTAATGTTATCAATAAGAACATTAAGCTGTTCCGGGGCCCGATAAGTAACGGCGATTGAAGCGGCTGGAAAAACGCGCTTTACTCTCTGAAGTAAATCTCGAGGCAGTTCTTCTTTCGTAAAGAAGTCAAAATCAAGCGAAACTCGATGTCCTATTTGGAGCGCTAAGCCAGTGCCGCCTACTAAATAGAACTTTTTGAAACGCTTAAAATTAGGGAATAACTTTTTCGCTTTTGCCGTAAGCGCCTCCTCGTGCATCTTTTACTCTATTGGTTATCACTTAGTTACCTTATTATCTTGCGCGCCTAAAATACGGTATTCCAAAAATAACCTCCGCTAAATTACGCGATTCGGGATGGAACTCTGAAGACAGACGGCTCATTAAGACGCGCTTAATTTCATCTTTGCCATAAATTTTGATAACCCACCGCCAGTGATCCAGTGTGCCTTCATTAATGACGTTAACAATAATATCTTCTTTATCTTCTTCGATATCAATTGCATCCCATTTAAACGACCACAAGAGCGGCTTAAAAGAATTGGGCAACTTTTTCCGAGCTTGAGAAACCTTCATTTTAATTACCATTATACCATACTGTTCGAGCAGAGTCGAGAACTACATTATTGTCCTCCTCGACCTTGCTCGAAGAGTAAATAATATTACTGTTCGAGCAGAGTCGAGAACTACCTAAATGTATGTCTTCGACTAGGCTCAGACGGTAATAAGAAATTAGATTTATCTCCTGAGCTTGTCGAAGGAATACATTGTGGTTGCTATCAGTTACCACTTAGTTACCACTTAGTTACAACTGCTGTCATCTTCCCATATTATACAATTGTTTAACTTCACTTGGTGTAAGCGCGCGGTTGTAAATCCTGACTTCGTCGATCGAGCCTTTGAAATTCGCCGTACCTATGGCATCGTGACGTTGCCCAACGTAAAACCCTTCAACGCCAGTCGAAGGTAGAGAACCGCCAGGAGCACCACTAGTCACTTGAACCCCATCTCGATACAGAATGAGCGTTGTGCCATCCCACGTCCCAGTAATGTGAATCCATCGGTTTGTTGTGAAAGAGGTGGATTGCCTAACAATTCTCCAAGCTCCATTATAAAATCCGACGGCCAAACGACTTTGCCCACCGCCCGCTGCCTGGTCCATGTCCAGACCAATCTCATATTGAACTGTCGATCCAGGCGGGTTGATCCGACTAAAATCTTCAGAAATAATACCTGCTTCTACATCATTTCCTCCAGTAAAGTAGACCCACGCCGAGAGAGTGAATCTATTGGCTGACGCAAGATTAAGAGCGGAAGGATTACCAAGATCCACATAATCATTACTCCCATCAAAATTCAGCCCCTGCCCAATCTTGCCTAGAGATAACGTCGGGCCATTGGTCATCGCCCCAGTGTTGCCATTGCCGCTCCTATCATATGCTCTAACGCCGGCAACATCAGGACCATTAAAGGTCCAAATGCCGGCAAGCCCTGATGTTAATTTGCTGGTTTGGGGAGAATTTAATCCGCCGCGGCCCAAAAGATAAAGATTTTTAACTTCGCTTGGTGTAAGCGCCCGCGTATAAATCCGTACTTCGTCCATGGAACCATTAACGGGTGTTCCCGAATCACTGATGGTTGCATTATTAGCTGTATTTACAGTAAAGCCGGTACTGGTCCGCGAATCTTTTAGCACGCCGTCTAAATAAAGAAGCAATGAAGAACCGGTATTAACTCCGGTGATATTGTGCCATTTATTGTCATTGACTAAATTTCTTGAAAAACAAGCCATGTTGGTTCCGCAATTGCCGCTGCTCCCGGGATGAAGTCGAAAAAATACATTTGTCGACCATTGTCCATTATCGGAAATAATCCACCCACTGGTATTCCAAACAGATTTCGTAATAAAAGAGGTTTGTTGAGTGCTGTTCAAAGCTTTAGTCTTTATCCATAAAGAAATAGTAAATGCGCCGCCAAATTGAAGCGATGCGCTATTGCCAAGATCCACATAATCATTACTCCCGTCAAAACTCAACCCCTGCCCAATCTTGCCTAGAGATAACGTCGGCCCGTTGGTCATAGTCCCAGTGTTGCCATTGCCGCTCCTATCATATGCCCTAACGCCGGCAACATCATCCGCGTCAAATGTCCAATTGCCGGCAAGTCCTGCTGTTGATTTATTGGCTTGGGAAGAATTTAATCCGCTGCGGCCCAAAAGATAAAGATTTTTAACTTGGCTGGCTGTAAGCGCGCGACTGTAAACCCTGACTTCGTCAATAAAACCGTTCCAAACTCTACCGTTATCATTATTTGATCTCCCGATCTCTAGTGCGATAGTAGAATTTCTCATCGTGCCATCAGCAGTATTCTGCGATACATCCAGTGCCCCATCTATGTATATTGCCTGACGACCACTGGTGTCGTATGTCGCAACAACATGGTACCACTGATTCGTATTCAATAATGCTCCGTTTAGTTTAATTTGTGTACCATTAGATTGAGTGATGACCCACTGCATTCTATTTTGAGAAATACCAGCATCACCTACACGGAAAATAAAACTATCATTAGAAATATATTCTTTACCTATAATCGTGTTAATTCCAGCTGTTGCCCCAGCAAAACTTCTACCATTTATCCATGCGGATATTGAAATATTCGCGCTACTATCTGCCATATCAGTCGTACTGACATAATCATTACTCCCATCAAAATTCAGCCCCTGCCCAACCTTGCCTAGAGATAACGTCGGGCCATTGGTCATAACCCCGTCATTGCCGTTACCGCTTCTGTCAAATGCCTTAACGCCGGCAACATCAAGTCCGTTAAACGACCACAGGCCGACTAAGCCGTTGGTTAAACGATTATTTTGAGATGTATCTATGATAATTCCGGCATTACCAATATTAAAAGGCAAAGCTATCAATAAAACCGTGATTGTAATCAATAATTTGTTCATCGTTTTAGTTACAACTTAGTTACTACTTAATTACCATTTCCCCATACTGTTCGAGCTTGCCGAGAACTACATTATTGTCCTTCTCGACCTTGCTCGAAGAATAAAGAATATTACTGTTCGAGCTTGCCGAGAACCTCTTATTAATTACCCATTTACGGATTCGGCGAAGGCGATGGCTCTGGCGGCGGAGATGGCGAAGGGCTTGGTGACGGTTCTGCTGGTGGAGATGGCGATGGCGATGGAGATGGAGATGGAGATGGCGAAGGCGGCGGCGGAATAAAGGCCGCGCAATCCGGATCATCCAAATCAATTAAGTTATCACTATCATTATCCACCCCATCAGAACATAAAGCCAGTGTATCTTCTGTTGGCGGCGGTGTTGGCGAAGGAGAGGGAGACGGCTCTGGTGAAGGTGAAGGAGTCGGTGATGGCGAGGGACTCGGTTCAGGTGTGGGCGAAGGAGAAGGTGTGGGCTCTGGCGGCGAAGACGGCGATGGCGATGGTGTTGGTAATGGCCTCCGGCAGGTTCGCAAAACGCTCTTTCATTTCCTCG
>Ga0209541_10009038_pt1 | contig 16252 bp, 23 predicted proteins | sample RifCSPlowO2_01_FD_184027 | JGI IMG/M metagenome (GOLD analysis project Ga0209541, IMG submission 184027) | Groundwater microbial communities from Rifle, Colorado - Rifle CSP2_plank lowO2_0.1 (SPAdes) (version 2) | ecosystem: Environmental > Aquatic > Deep subsurface > Groundwater | place...
AACTTAACGATAATGCGGGGGGCAGGATTTGAACCTGCGAACCCACTAAGGGACAAGATTTCCCCGTGGTACTTGAGTTTCGCATTCACGACGGCGAATTCCGTTCATAACTCAAACTTGCGCCTTTGGCCGCTTGGCTACCCCCGCATTAGTTATAACTTAAGAACGGAAAATCTTAAAGCCGTCAGCGCAGCGCCTGAAGTTCTTTCTTCAGCGAGCTCAGCTGCTCCTGTAGCTCGTTTAGCGACGATTCTACGTGCTGGACTTCCGAGCTCTTCTGCTCAGTGGGGAAGGTGCTTTCATTCGGGCGCAGGAACTCGCTGTCCACTTCCGTTATGTTCTTCTCTATTTTCTGCAAGGTTCCGCGCATCATCTTCAGTGCGTCGCTACGGACGTTCTCGATTTCCGCCAGCACGTTGTAAAGATGCTTAACGCCTGCGAGGAACGTCTTGATTTCCTGTACGCTCCTGAGAATATCGTAATACTTGTCAACTTTGACGAAAAGCGGCGCAGTTTCCTGTTTCTGTGTTTTAACGGGAGCGCTCTCCGGCAGGTAAAAATCGCGTGAATGCTCGGGCATCGCATCGTCAGAGACTGCGTCCTTTATGCTTTGTATGCTTTCTTTCTTGTCAAAGAGCATTCTACTATTATAGGACGACGGCTTAAATAATTAAGCCCCTTTTAATGCGCCCGCCGGGATTTCCGCAAAGGAGCTAATGCTCCTTTGGGATGTTCGGAATATCCGAACATGAACCTTCGGTTCAAATCCCAAGATGCGCCCGCCGGGATTTGAACCCGGGTATGCCGTTCATCCGCGAATGCGGGTGAAATTCGACCTTGGCAAGGTCGTGTCCTGCCACTAGACTACGAGCGCTTTATCAAAACTTTATAATAAAGGAAAGATTAAAAATCCACTGCGAGGGAATTGGCGCACCGATGCTGCATGACAGCTTCGCTCAGTCGTGCGCCGGTCTTCTTGGAAGTGGATTTGCACATCGAATTCTCTGGAATTCAATGTTTAAAAAGAGGAAAAATAAAGAGAAAGAAAAAAACGGTTAAACCTTCACTCTCTTCACATATCTTTTCGATATGTCTGCTATGGCGTCTTTCAGCCCCAGTCCCATCGCAATTGCGATTCCCGCACCCACGGAAGCTATTATTATCAATAGTATTTGGCTTACTAGGGTTGCAGGTATGTTAAGGATTGGCAGGGAAATGGCTATGGCGACGTATATGATGAAGAAGAACGTTATCTTGCCCACCAAAATGGAATAGGCTTTGCCTATCTTCTTCATCTGCTCCTTGATAAATTCTGCGAGCACGTAGCCAACTACCATTACTATTGTTGCTCCTATGACATTGGGCAGGAAGTTCAGAACGGTTCTCATCCAGACCGTCATCTCGCTTATTCCCAGAACTCCCACGGCAGCGGTCACGAAGCCCAAGTATACCCACCATCTCGCGATAAGCGCGAAAAGGCCGGATAAGCTTATCACGGGCTTGTGCGTTTCCGTGACGTAGTAGTCCAGTTTCACTTTTTCCAGAACTTCCTTAACCACACGCCCCATTACCTTGCCTACTACCAAGCCTATTACGAGCAGTACTAATGCTCCTATGAGGCTCGGTATGAAGGACACGGTCTGCGTGATCAGGGTTGTAAGAACGCCTCCTACATCTTGCAATACCATTTATGCGTTCACCTGTTAAGTCATGTCACGGGCGGTTTATAAAGATTTTTTCGGGAAAAATATGCCACAGTCACAGGTTTTTGGACAGGACGAGCCTGTCCGAGCCGTCGGGATAATATTTTCTGTCTATGCGCAATTCCCTGAAGCCCATTTTCCTGTAAAATTTCCTGGTTCTCTCGTACGGCGCATACATAGTGGTATAAGAGAGCGTAAAGACTTTCAGGTTGCGTACGCCCGATTTCTTTAACTCTGCCTGCACGGCATCCAGCAATTTAGTCCCCGCTCCTTTCCGTTGTTCTGCGGGCAAAATCCCCATCCATGTCACGATTGCGGCTTTCTTCCACTTCCTATACAGGATGAAGCCTATTGCCTTCCCGTTGGATTTGCTTACATAACCTTGTTGGTTGTCAAATGAACGCCGTATGTTTCGCCTCGCGGCAGGCGTGAACCATGTGCGAAGAGCTTTCGCTATCGCCATTATCGAGCCTATGTCCGATTTTCTGGCTTTCCTTGTCGTGCTCATATGGAATCTACTTCTGTATAACAAAAAACGCCGACGGCAGGATTTGAACCTGCAAGTCCAGAGGACACCAGCTCTCAAGGCTGGCGCACTGCCAAGTTATGCGACGTCGGCTTGATGTGATATAATCAGAGAAGGAAATTAATAAATGCCCAGAATTCACCCTATTGCGCCCTGTGGGAAGCTTGGCCGATACCCTTGTTCTCGCACCAGCGAGTGGACGAGACAATGGCGGGTTAGCGCTTCCTTCATCAACCAAACCGTAAGTAAAGACTGAAACGAACCCACACCGCCAGAATCGCGCGCGTAACGCCCCTTTCGCAACGTTCCTTGCAAAGACGTGCAAAGCTGTATGACAGTTCCGCTTTACGTCGCGCCCTTCACACGCGGGTAGTTTACTTCTGCGGGTTATTGGTTCCGGCCAATTGATTTGCTGCTCTCAAATTCATCGATTTTTCTTTTTGCCGATTTCAGGTGTCTCTCTGTTTTCTGCAGCTTGGCTGCAAACCCGTCTGCGTATAATTCTTCTCCATCTACGTCATGATGAAACCGTGCAAGAAGCGAGAGGGGGGAAAATATCCTGAATAGTGAGAATGACATGCTCAATACAGATGCCTTGCGCTTTAGGTGCCCGAGCTCGTGCAAAATGACAGCCTCCAGCTCTTTTTTGCCAAGCATGTCAATCAGCCCGGCGGAAAGAAACATCATTGATTTGAACGACTTGAAAGAAAATGCGACCGGATTTGCGTTGTCAATTATGTAGACCTTCGGCTTCTTGATTCCTATATTTCTCGAATACCGCCCGACGAATCTGGTTATGTGGGCATTCCCCGTTTCAAATTTCCTGCTGAAAAACATGTAAAATCCCGGGATAACGAAAAATGCCGCCATGGTACCGAACAGAAGCGTGGTCGGGAACGCCAGCGCAATCAGGTTCGCAAGATTGTTTGCGCACGGCATACATGCGATACCGCACGCCGCATCGGTAGTTAAAACCACGAACGGGAAAAATGCGAATATCAGGTGGCCGTAAATAAGGCCGACTTTAGCTTTCGTGGAGAGGCTGAATTTCTTAAGGGCCAGCAATGTGACGACGGCAAGCGATGCCGAACTTGCTATGAGAAGCATCTTATCTGCGTCAATCACGAGCCCGGCGAAACACCCCATCACCATAAGATTACTCCTTCTTTGAAAACCTTTTATAAAAGTAATTCGCGGCAACCGGCCCGAAACTATTAATCAGCTTGTTTACCGCGTCGTCCACGATAGATTCCTCAAACTCATGGCGGGAAGTTCTGGGAGAATATATGTAATGCCCGCCTCCGCGGCCGTCTTCTATGGCCCTGCGCACTATTCCTTTTTGGTGAAGCCGGTCAAGCATGACAGCGACACTCGTCAAAGCGACTTTTCTTCTCTGCCCGAGCAGCCTGTGAATTTCCCGTGTCCTCGCCTTCTCCAGTTTATAGAGTGCCGTCAGGACGTCCGTTTCAAGGGGGCTCAGAAAAGTCTGCATGCCCTTTTTGTCAAGTCTCATCCTTTTCAGTTTGACCACGTTTCTCACTCGCCGGATAAATTTTGCACCGATGCCCGCTTTATTAACCTTGGTGCAGATGCCTTAAATAATTCTGTAAGACTTACGAACTTTGTAAAAGTATTTAAGGCGGCGTGAATAAAAAATATCAACCATATCGCAGTTGCACAGGTGGGATTGTTGAAGAGAAAGCATGGCAACATCGGCATGACTGAAAAGGAAACGGAAGCCCACGGGAAACTTCACGACAAACATGGAATCGCTCCTGAAAAAGGCGCCAAGGCCAGCGCTTCAAAAATGCCGGACTGGAAAGGCGTTTTTTTGCATACGGCGGGGATTCTGAAGCAAAGAAAATACGCAAGGCTGTCGTTGATATCCATCGCGGCGTTTGGTGTCCTGTATTCTTTCCTTTACGGCGCATGGCAAATACCGATTTTGCAGATAGGCATCATGAGGATGTCGGCGATTGCGCCTGCCGACGCCGCATACATCTCGGTTATTTCCGTGCTGGCTGGGCTTGTGGTCACGCTGCTTACGTTCAGGACTGGCGACAAACCAGTTTCAAGAATGGCGGGAGCGGGCGGCGTCTTTGCCGGCGCCGTTTCAGCGGTGTGCCCGGTCTGCCAGGCCGTAACTTTTCTGGCACTGGGCAGTTCGGTCGCAGTGATACCGCTCGGGTTTCTGATTCCATATTTGTGGGTACTTCAATTCGCAGCGGTATTCATTCTGGGTTTCGTCCTGTACACGATATCTAACAGCATCCATACAAAAACTTGCACAGGGTGCGAGGTTGGCGCAAAAACAACTTTATTGAATGCTGCAGGCAGAGTATACAATGCGCCGGCAAATGCCTCGCCGTATGGGGACACCGGGCTGCTTTCGCCGGCGCGTTCTCGTGGGCGCTCCTACAAAACGCGCGAAACGGAACGCGCGAAAAAGCCTTCCGAAAAAGGCCCCTTTCTGTATGAAAACAATATCGCCTTCGGGGCGTTGGTGGTTTTGGTTCTGATGCTCGTAGTGAACAACTTCATGATAACTTCTGCACTCGCAACTGCCGGTCCGGCTTACACTTTTAGCGGGGGCAGCATAAGCATTAAGCCGGGATTTGAATACGGCCCAAAAATTACATTAAAACCCATGCCGCTGGCGTCCGGCGAAAGCGCCAGATTTGACGGATACAGAACGATAGTAAAGCCGTTACCGACTATAAGCGAACTGGAGATAGCGTCCTCTACCGGCGATGCCGTGCAAGACATTGTAAATAACGTCATTCCAAGGGGAACTCCATGGTACGGGCAGGAAGCAGGCGTAAGCTTTGACGATCCCATGCAGGCGCAGCAACTGTGGGCAAAGGGGAAGGCAATTCAGTTAAGTTCGGAAGAACAAAAAAGATGGGACAGAATAGTTAATTCGTTCACGTGCGACTATTGCTGCGGATCGCCGCAGAATCCGACGATAATTACGCGCTGCGGTTGCGCCCACTCTCATGCTGCGCAGGGCATGGCAAAGTGGTTCATTAAGAATTACGGCAGCCAGTACTCTGACGAGGAAATATACGGGGAAATGGCGCGATGGTACGCTTTATGGTATCCCGGACCGACGGTAAAAAGAATTGCAGAGGAATTGCAGGCGGCAAGTTAGAGTGATTTCATGGCAAAAAGAAAAAGCAAAATCAGCAATAAAATGATTGGAATTATGATAGGCATAGCTTTCACGCTCAGCGCTATGGGGGTGATTAGTTCGGCATCCGTTTCTTACCCGCACGACCGCGATGCGAATAGTATGATGACCGGCAGGATGATGTCTGGCGATATGACGCCTGTGATGGTGGGCGGAGATGGTGAGATGATGGGATACCAAGACAACACGATGGCAGATGATATGATGCATTCCATGATGATGAACGAAAACGGCGGCACGATGGAATGCATGAAAATGATGGGGCAAGCTATTGAAAATGGCGAGATTACGCAAGATGAATTGGAAGAGATGATGAGGCAAATGGACAAGGATGGCGACGGGCAGTGCGATTATTGCGGCATGCCCATAGAAATGTGCGGAAAAACGATGAGCCCGTAGCATTATGATGATGAAAAACAAAAAGAAAGGAGGCTGTTAAAAATGGAACGAAAAGAATTGCTGATGACGCTGATGATAGGCGTGCTGTTGCTCACGACGGCCATGCAAACGATTGCCCTGGCAGGCTTGAGCAGCGGGCAAGTGCCTGTCAGTGCCCTAAGCATTGCATCCAGCCCTGCAAAAACCGTGAGCGCGCCGGCGGCAGGCGGCCAGTCCGCGTCAAGCCTGGCAAACTTGCCGAGCATGGTAGGCGGCTGTTAGCCGGCTGCAAGGAATGATGAATGGCAAAGAAAACATTAGGTGTCATGTTATACGCGTTTGTTGCGTTGGCGATCATACTTTCGGTTCTAAACCTTTTTTTTATAGCCAGCCGGAGCGAGAAGGTTAACGAAGCCATCCACCTGGCTGAAAAGGAGAATCAGCCAGCCAAGCTTGAACTCATAAAAATTGCCGCTTCTTCCTGCCCCGATTGTTTTGACATAGATTCCGTCATTGAGAGCCTGAAGAGTGCAAATGTCAATGTTACTTCCGAAAAAACATCGGATTTCTCCTCGGCGGAAGCAAAACAGTTTATACGGCAATACAACATCGGGAAATTACCCACCGTCATAGTTCTGGGAGAAGTAAATAAATCGACAGTCACGCGACTGTGGAATCAGAACTGGAACGTAGAGATGAAAGACGGCACGCAAGTTTCATCGGTGTATTCCGCCGTAGCTCCGCCTTATGTGGACACGGCGTCCGGCAACGTCAAAGGCATCGTAGCCTTAACGCACATTCTGGATGATTCGTGCCCAAAATGCGCGAACCTGACGCAAGTAATGGGCTTCTTCAGACAGCAGAACGTCCGGTTTTCAAGCGAGAACGCCATTAACTATGATTCCCAGGAAGCCAAGGAGTTCATTTCCAGATTCGGCGTGCAGAAAGTTCCGGCACTGGTCGTTTCGAAAGACATATTAGAGTATCCTGCAATCGCGCAGGCATGGCCACAGTTAAACGCGACTGAGAAGCAGGGCTTCTACGCGCTGCATACAACTGTCCCGCCGTATAGGGACATCGCAACAAATGAAATAGAAGGCATGGTCAAAGTGATTTATCTCAATGACAGTACGTGCGCAAACTGCTACGACGTTCAAGTTAACAGGCGGATACTCGAAAGAAACTTTGGCATGATAATCGCGAACGAAACTACAGTTGATATGAATTCAGACTATGGAAAATCGCTGGTAAAACAATATAACGTCACCAAAGTTCCGATTATGCTCGCATCTCCAGATGCGTCTTTATATCCCGCATTCGTGCAAGCGTGGCCGCAAGTCGGCGATATTGCGAGCGACGGGTGGTTTATCATGAGAAGCCCGGAAGTTCTGGGAGCATACAAGGATATCGGCAAAGGAATCGTCGTGAACGCCGTAACAATCTATGGGGGCGAGTTTGAGTTCCAGCCGAATTCGATGCAGGTAAAGAAGGGGGAAACAGTGAGATTAACGTTCATAAATGCCGGGACCGTGGAGCACGATATGGCTATAGACGGACTGGATGTAAAAACAAAGCGTCTCCAGCCGCGCGCGACAGAAACGATAGAGTTCGTTGCCGGCAAGACTGGCACATTTTCATTCTACTGTTCTGTGGAAGGCCACAGGCAGCAAGGCATGGAAGGGGAAATTACCATAAGTTAGGTGCTGCGAATGGGCGATAAAAACGGCAGAAACGTTTTGCTGCCGGGGATTGCGGGCTTGGTTCTGATCATGGTTGCTGGCGCCGCTTACGTGCAGCTATTCCAAAGGTCTGACGATTTGTCAGGCTACGGCATGCCTCCTCCAGACGAAGTTACAAGGCAGTACTTTGAATCATGGAACAGCAAGGACTGGCCGAACATGTACGCGACGCTGTCGGATGGATTCAAGAAAATCGACCCCGACGCGAAGGACCTTGCCGCATTCAGAAACTTTGCAAGCTCTCAAGGCATAGAAGGCATTAACATAATGAGCATAAGGGAGGAGTCCAATGACGGAACTACGGCCAGCGTTGCATATTCCGTCGAATTCGCATTATCTGACGGGGATAAAAGACCTTTCAGCAACAGATTTACTCTCAAGTTCAGGCAGGGCGACGTTATTCCCGGCTGGAAGCTTATTCAGCCGTACGGGTCCAATGCCGATACTTCATAGATGCGTTATGAAAGAGAAAGGACTCTATTGCATGAGCCGGCTTTTGGCGGGGCTTGGTTTCGGCTTTATCACGAGGAATTCTCCGAATTCCTCGTATACCCAAAGACTTTCCATGGAAAGTCTTTGTTGCACTTGTTTTGGCGTTTTCGCCAAAATTAAATCGGCAGAGCCGATTTGAAATTTACCGTCCAGATAGTGCAGCAGTAACCCGCCGTTATCTCCACGCTTCGGTGATTTTCAGTATTCAGTTATAAATAACCGGGAAAGAAATCCACGTGTTTCCGGATTGAAACTAGTTTCGTAACACGCGGCTATATGCCGTTTCGTGCATTCATTGCTATGCAGAAAGGAATGCGCGTATGAATTTCTCATCGCGAAGTTTGCCGGGTAGTGAAGATTTTGTAAAGATGTTGCAGGAATGAGCTACATGAACGGGAAGAAAAACATGATATATGCGGCGGCTATACTTGCAGTAATGGGATTGTTCGCATACTTTGTCATAGGGAACGCAGATAAGGCGTTGGAAACCACAGGAAATGACATTTTGGGGAATATCGCCGCGGGATCTGTAAATGCCATCATTACAGAGTCTGCAGCAGCCGAAGACGTGTACGAAATGTTCCTCTGCCCGTGTTGCGGCCAGGCACTTGATAAAAACAATATCTGCTGCGGTATGGCGGACGAGATGATAAAATTTATTGATTCGCAACTGAATGCAGGATTGCCGAAGAATGAAGTTGTAATGAAAGCCGTAGAGAAATACGGCATAAATTCCGTGGCAGAACCAAAAAGAGCGCTGGTAAAAGAAGAGCTCGCACGGCGAAATCCCGGTCTGTTCCCTTCCGACAAACTGTCTTTCGCCCAAGCTGCAGGCCAAAAAGCGCCTGATTTCACATTACAAAATATAGCCGGGGATGCAGTCAAGCTGAGCGACTATAAAGGCTATATTGTCATTCTCTTTTTCAACGAAGGCAGCATGTGCTATCCTGCATGCTGGGACCAGATGGCGTCACTGGGAAATGATGCGAGATTTAACACGGACGGCATTGTGGCATTCTCTGTTTTAGTGGACCAGAAGGACGAATGGGAAAAAATCATAGATCAGGTGCCAAAACTGTCGAAAGCAAAAATCCTGTTTGACAGCACGAGGGCCGTGTCTTCTGCGTATGACGTGCTATCGCTCGGCTCTTCCATGCACCCGGGCAATTTCCCGGGGCATACTTACTTCGTCATTGACAAGGAAGGTGTCATACGCTATACTCTGGATGACCCTGCCATGGCAATACGCAACGACAAGCTTGCCGCCGAGATAGAAAAACTTGGGTAGGTCGGATGGAGATACTGATTACAGCTTCTATTTTGGCTGCTTTAATCGCAGGCATGGCTGCGCTATTCGCGCCTTGCTGCATAACGGTTCTATTGCCGGCATACCTTGCGTCTATGTTCAGGCAAAAACGCACGATTTTCCTGATGACGTTTGTCTTCTTTCTGGGGCTGCTTGCGGTCTTTCTGCCGATTGGCCTTGGCGTTGCAGGCATCGGGCAGGCATTTAGCCGGTACCATGACACCCTCTTTATCGCAGGCGGCATATTTCTTTTGTCGCTTGGCGCATTTATCCTGACAGGGCGCCATTTCTCCTTGCCGTTCATACGGCAACCTAATATACAAGTGCAGAGCGCCGGCTCGGTTTTCGCGCTTGGCGTTTTTTCCGGATTCGCGACGCTTTGCTGCGCGCCCGTTTTGGCGGGCGTTCTTGCGCTTTCCGTTCTGCCGGGATCGTTGTTTTGGGGCGGGGTGTACACGTTGGCATACGTACTCGGCATGGTAATTCCTCTTTTCCTTATTGCTTATTTTCTTGACAGGATGAGCTTCACGAAAAAAATCTGGGCATTCAAAAGAACAGTCTCTTATAGATTTATGGGGAAAACGATAGAATTAAGCATCGCCGACATAATCTCCGGCGTAACTTTTGTGTCCATGGGCATATTGATTCTTTATCTCGCGCAGACAAGCCAGCTCGCCGCCCATTCATCATACCAGACGATGATAAACACGTATATGTCCAACCTTACGGACGCAACAAGCGCTTATCTGGGCTGGATGCCGTGGGAGGTGTGGATCGGGCTAATCGCCGCCGCATTTCTGGTGATAATCCGGAAGTCTGTCTCTGCGCAAAAGGCAGCCGGGAATTTGTAAACTACCCGCTGGTGAAGGACGCGACGTAAAGCGGAACTGTCATACAGCATTGTGCGTCAAGTTGCCCGTGGTGGTCTTCGGTGTGCGGGTTGTAAAATTTACTTACGACGATAAGAGGCTGCGCAGCTTTTGCAGCAGAAGTCAAGGAATTTTCCACTTATTTTCTCCCTGTATGCGCCTTTGTAAATCTCGCACCCGCAATGCGAGCAGGATTTGAGTTTCTGCCGTATCGCCGTTGCCAATATGTCGAAAAACCGGGCAAGCAGCGATAACGATAATTTCCTGCCTTCGCGTGTGAGGCTGTAAACTTTTTTTATCTTGCCTTTTGTGCCCTTTACCTCGATGACGACAAAGCCCTTTTTTTCCAACTGCCTGAGAAGTGGGTATATCTGCCCTGCGCTCGGCTTTTTTCCTGTCCGTTTTCCCAGCTCTTCTATCAGTTCGTATCCATGCTTCGGGCTCTCGCGCAGCAAAACAAACATGTACAGTTTTGTCAGATTTGTCATGTAACCTTCTTCCACTTTCATTGTGTCGGCCTCAAAGATAATTCCATATATATGCTTTAGAAACTTTTATATATCTGATAATGATATATATTATCATTAAAAGATAGTGATTGCATGGCCGCCGGAAAGAAAGAACGCAAAAAAGGAGAGGAATTACCGGATAATGAGAAGAGATTTAGGGCTTATCTTGTAATCTTGGCATTTGCCTTGCTCGCGCTTGTGTTTTTCGGTTTTATATACTTGGCAACCACGCCTACAGAAACGCTAACCCTGCTACTGTCTTTTGCCGGCGGTGTATCAAATATTGTATTGCCGTGCACGCTGCCGCTGGTTTTTATAATAGTGCCGCTGGCTATGACGGCGGGAGGAGGCAAAAAGGGTTTGGCAATGACTTTATTGTTCGGGCTGGGGCTTATCATAACATTATCCATATACGGAGCGGCAATTGCCCAAGTAGGAAAATACGTGGGTCTTGACAGCGCCACAAGAATTATGTATTCCATAGCAGGACTGGCCGCACTTGTATTCGGGTTAAGCGAATTAAACCTCATCAAATTCGATATGCCTTCATATTCGAGAATGCCGCAGTTTATCCAGAGCCGCAGCGACTATCTGAAGGTCTTTTTGCTCGGGCTTCTCCTTGGCAATGCTGGTATCGGGTGCCCAAATCCGGTAACATACGTAATCCTTACGTTTGCGGCCACTACCGGAAGCGTGATTGAAGGCGCTGTCTTAATGGCAGTAAATGGCATCGGTCGTGTCGTCCCGCTGCTGTTTCTGAGCGTACTGGGAATATTAGGCATTAATGCAATTGGCGGCCTTGTAAAAAAAATTGACACCATCAAAAAATTCACTGCATGGGCACTTGTTGTTTTGGGCTCATTCATTTTATTAAATGGAATCTTTGGTCATTTGTGGTATGAGGGAGGCATATTTCACGAAGGTCTGAACGCCGGTTTCATGACTGTAGGCGGGAAGATGATAGGCGAAGCGGATATAGAGATAGAGCAGTTCGAGGCGCCGGTCATATTTGCCGAGTACGGTGCCATGATAAATCTCATTATAACAACGCTTCCAGTTCTCTGGTACGCGCGCAAGTATCCTAAATCAGCAAAGGAAGTCATGATAGTTCTTGCTATCATATTTATTTGGGATTTGATGCTGTTCGATTTCGGGCTCAATGCAATGGAAATGCTGGGGCTGGGTTAGAACGGAGATATGCATGACAAATGAAACAAGAACAACGAGATGGAAGCTTGTGTTGGGGACGATACTAATATTTTTGGCAGGGCTGCTCATAGGTCTGGCCGCCAGATAATAAGGAGGTGCAATTGTGGTAAGACAAAATTCGGATAAATAATATGGAATACGCTATGTATCTTATCAAACAAGCTTATGATTGCATAAGCAAAGAATGAGCAGGAGGTAGATGTTATGGCGAAAGACCATGTATGCGGCATGAGCGTGGACGAGAAAAAGGCTGCAAAGATGAGCTACAAAGGCAGGACGTATTATTTTTGCAGCCCTACGTGCCAGTTCGCATTCGAGAAGAATCCGAAACAGTTTGCAAAATAAAGATGATAAATATATGATAGAAAAATTATCAGGGACAAAGCCGCAGGTGCTTGAAGCATGGATGGTTGGGGCCGGTATAATGGGCTTCGGGTTGGGCGCATTGCTTGCAGGTCACATCCAGCAATATGCACTATGGATATTTTTGATCGGGCTTGTTGTGCACTTCTGGGCGATGTACAAGATTTACCGGTGAAGCTATGAAAAGTGTGACGCTCAAAATCAAGAAACCAAATTGCGACGACAAAAGCTGTCCCATGCCGCTGGAGTTCTTGCCTAATCTGGAGAAGGGAATAAAGAGCGTGAAGTACAGCGAGAAAACGGGAGTCGCTGATATAGAGTTCGATGAAAAGATAATTCCGCCTGGGAAATTAGTAACAGCACTCAGAAAAATGGGTTACGACGCAACGAGGTGACATAAATGGCAGATATCAAGATACTGACGATGCCGGGTTGCACGGGATGCAAAACCGTAGAAAAGATGTTGGATAAGATGGGCGTGAAGTACAACGCGATAGACATAACAAAAAATCCCGGCGCGCTCAAAAAGTGGCAGGTGTTCCATGCCCCCGGAATCGTGATAAACGGGAAGCTTGAATTCAGCGGCGTGCCGGGAGAGGACGAATTGAAGAAAAAGCTTGGAATGAAGTAAGCGGATTGCGCATGAGCAAGCCAATCCAATTTACGCGGCGATTGTAATGTCCACAAGTTCAATAACGGTCGCGGGAAATTCCATGCTGCTAAATAGGTACACGTATAAAGGAAAATAGGAGTCGCTCGCGAATGAAAAACAAAGATATGATAATGGCCGCTTCGGCGGGAGCCGTGATCGTTTTGGCGATTCTGGCACTTCTAATTTTCTTCGCGCCTCCGCGCAACGTGCCGCCGTCAATCGCGAGCGCTGCGCTGGAAGAAAAGACCAACAGCGAAAACGGCCTGACGGTCAGCGCGACGCCCGTAGACTTTGACGCAGATAAACCCGTTAAATTTGGCATCAAGTTCAATACGCATCAGGGCTCATTGGATTTTGACGTCACCAAGGTTTCGGTTCTGGAGGACAGCAACGGGATGATATATAATGCGGCATCGTGGGACGGTGCTGCGGCAGGCGGCCACCATAGGGAAGGAATTCTTGCATTTCCAAAATTGTCCGGAAATCCCTCCAGCATGAGTCTTGCAATTAAAGACGTATACGGCACCGGGGAACGGGTATTTTGGTGGTATTTGTCTGCAAAAAACGGATTCGGATACTATGACATCTCTTCTGCCGAACTCAAGGATATGTTGCGCAGCAAGGACTTTATACTAATAGATGTCCATATCCCGGAACAGAGCCACATAAACGGTACAGATCTGTTTATACCATACAATGAATTGGGAAATGACATTAACAAGATGCCGCAGGACAAAGGCAAGAAGATTGTTCTCTACTGCCGGAGCGGCGCCATGAGCGCAACCGCCGCAAAGGAACTGGCATCGTATGGTTATATTAATGTATACAATCTAAAGAATGGTTTGAACGAATGGGTATCGTCTGGATACCCACTGTGACGGTGGAAAACGAATGAACGTCGGCACGAAACAAGTCGGAATGCTCATTGTTGCGATTTCTCTCGTGATACTCTTTGCCGTGATTCCGCTTTCGCTTAAACTGGCAGAAGCCGATATGTCCCAGTGTGTTCACGCGACAAGCGCTGCGTGCTCCATAGCAGGCCACATACCGCTGGAATCTTACATAGCCTTTGCATCTGTTATAATTCTGGCAGGGGCAGGGGCACTTCTCATGCTCGGTGCCCAGAGACATGAGAAGATGGACAAGGAAGTCCTCCGGAAAATCAGAGATAATGAAAAGAAGCTGACGGGCGACGAGAAGACATTATATCGTATCGTATCAGACAGCAACGGCGCTTTGTTCCAGAGCGATGCAGTCGAGAAAAGCGGCTTCGGGAAGGTCAAGGTAACAAGAATACTGGACAAGCTTGAGGCCATGGGACTGATCGAGAGAAGAAGACGCGGCATGAGCAACATGGTCATGCTGAAGAACGTAAAATAACAGCGCTGTATGAATGAAACGCCATACGCTCCGCATCATAAAGACTGCCTTCGGATGGGATGATTGAAAATGGGGAAAAATATCGGAGTGTTAACGTGCCCGAAATGCGGGAACACGCAGAAAATGGTCATACCTGCGGATAAATGCGTATATTTCTACATGTGCAACAACTGTAAGAAGCTTATTAAAGGAAAGAACAAATGCGTATTTTGTTCATACACAGACAAGGGCTGCCCAAGCGGGTGTTGAAAGATGATAAGAAAGTCAACGGACAAATATAAAAGTAAAACTCATAAAGAAAGATTTCTCAGTGTCTTTGGCAGCCTTTCCGGGAGCCTGAGCTTTCTTGGAGGATGGCAGGTTTGCCATAATGTCTGCCTTGGTGTTATAGCTCTTCTGTCGCTCATCGGCATAACAGTGGTCGGAATGCCGCTCTTGTTTCTGACGCAGTACACAATATACTTCTGGTCGATAGCTGTGCTGATTCTGATACCTACCCTGATCTTATATTGGAAGGACAAAAAATGCATGTCAGCGAAACTTCTGCTGTTTAACTTGGGCATAATAATTGCGAGCGTGCCTTTCGCAGAGATGCAGCCTTACCAGATTGCATTCTGGGCTTTCGGTGGCATTCTCATCGCAGGCTCGGTATGGATGTTCATGGAGCCAAGACTTCGGAAGAATGGCGACAGTAAGAGTCCAAATTCTGGCGTCATTCCAACGGCCAAATGAGAAATGCGTATCCTGCATCAAGACCCGTGCCGATCGCGGAATGCGGACTTTTTTCAGAAGCCTGCAGGACATACAGATTCTGTAATGGTTTTTAAATAATGATTGTGGCATAAAGTATAGCACGCAATTGGGTTGACAGCAAATGAGTGATTTCAGGTGCAGAGGGTGTGAAAGTAATTTTTCTACCCAAGAATCCCTGGATCAGCACGGCCGGGACAAACATGGCATTGGAGATGCGCAGTCAAAGCACGAACTAATGCGGTTGAAAAAACAGGACAAGGAAAAACAGATTGAATCTGATAAAAAGAAAGCTGCAAGGTCAAGATTGCTCAAGAGAAGCGCTTACGTGGCGGTTCCGGTTATTTTAATAGTAACTGCATTTGCATTCATTTCTTCGCAACCGCCGGCGGTTACTGGAAATTCTGCTGCTTCTGCATCCGAAATTCCCAGAACTCCAATACACTGGCATCCGAAGCTAACGATAGAATTAAACGGCCAGAAACAAACCATTCCCGCTGATATCGGAGCCACGGGCGTCCATTATCCCGTACATACGCACGATGCCACAGGCGTTTTGCACTACGAAATCAACGACCCGACGCCTGAAAATATGCGGCTGCACTATTTCTTTGAAAAAGTGTGGGGAAGGCCGTTCAACGGCACATGCATATTGGACTATTGCAACAACGATTCTGGCACCGTAAAAATGTTCGTCAACGGCAAGGAAAATTACGAGTTTGAAAACTACATGCCGCGGGATGGCGACGATATCAGGATAGAATTCAAATAGCCGGCTCTCGTAAACTACCGTGACGCGCGGCGAAAGCGAAGCTGTCATGCGGCTTTGTGCGTCTTTGTAGGGGTATTGTGAAAGAGGCGGGAAAGGACTTTTCGTCGGTGAATTTTTGACGGTGCGGGTTTGCTTTCGGCTTTATTACGAGGAATTCGGAGAATTCCTCGTATACCCAAAGACTTTCTATGGAAAGTCTTTGTTGTACTTATCGTCGTTCAGTTAGAATTTGAAAAAATAAAGAAAGCGCCGGCGGCAGGAAGTTCCAGGCTTTTCCTTCATAGTACCGTTTTCCCGAAGGTCTTTTCTTTGCGAAAGAAAAGCCTTTTTGAACCTGCAAGTCACTCCACATGCGACGCGAAGCGTCGCCATTCAGTGTGACACCAGTTTTCGAGACTGGCGCAATATCCCGAA
>Ga0209541_10009039_pt1 | contig 16250 bp, 13 predicted proteins | sample RifCSPlowO2_01_FD_184027 | JGI IMG/M metagenome (GOLD analysis project Ga0209541, IMG submission 184027) | Groundwater microbial communities from Rifle, Colorado - Rifle CSP2_plank lowO2_0.1 (SPAdes) (version 2) | ecosystem: Environmental > Aquatic > Deep subsurface > Groundwater | place...
CGGAGAGCAAGTAGAATTACCAAGAGCAGGTTTAGGCAGGGTGCTTGGAAGGACAAAACAAAGATTAAGAATATTAGTTGAGTTAAATAGACACTATCAAGATGGTGGTTCTGTAATAATTCGGGATGTGCGTTTAAGAGATTCTACACAAAGAGCCCTTAGGGAATTAGACGAGGCTAGCGGAGAAAACTATTCTGCAAATGTCAAATATTCATCTGAACCAGATTTAATTAAAATCAAACAGGCAAGAATGCCTCGTTGCGAAGCGCCCTTTTTATAGTTAAAGTTAAAAACACCCGCACAAACTAAAGATTATGAAAATATGCATAATTAAGCTGGGAGCTCTCGGAGACGTCGTGCGAACATTATCTATATTGCCTGCCCTCAAAGAAGCATTTCCAAAATCCGAAATAACCTGGATAACTAAACCTAGTTCTGTGGGCGTTTTTGAGAACAATCCTTTCGCCTCAAAAGTATGTGCGATTCCATTCAAATCAAGCGAGGAATTTGATGCGCTATATAACTTCGATATAGACGAGCAAGCCACTACACTAGCTTCTGATATAAATGCAAAAAAGAAATACGGTTTCTACGCGGAAGGCGGATATCCTGCCGCTTTCAATACAGGAGCAGAATATTACCTTAATACACTGTTTGACGACGAAATAAAAAAGACAAATACCAAGTCGTACCAGGAAATGATGTTCGACATCGCAGAGCTCGAGTATAAAAAACAGCATTGCCCTATATTTTTAAATTCCAAGGATAAAGAGTATGCTCAAGCCTTTATAAAGAAAAACAACATTAAAGGCGCAATTGTGGGAATTCACATGGGCGCCTCACCTCGCTGGCCATCTAAAGTCTGGCATCCCGATTGCGTCATAGAGTTCATCAAGAAAGCAAAGGAGAAAAATTACGAAATACTGCTTTTTGCAGGTCCTGACGAAATAGAAGACCAAAAAGCCTTGATTGCAAAGCTACATGAGAATAAACTCTCTATAGCGAGTAATAATCCTCATAACACCATAAAGCAGTTCGCTTCACTTGTCGATTTGTGCTCGGTCGTAATCTGCTCTGATAGCCTTGCTTTACACGTTTCACTAGCGTTAAAAAAGCCGACAATAGGTTTGTTTTTCTGCACGCCCCCAAACGAGGTTGAGGGCTATGGCTTGCTGACCAAGTTAGTTGCTCCGAGATTATATGAATTCTTCCCAGAAAAGATGGACCAATACGACGAGAAGCTTGTGAAAAGCATCACCTCCGAAGAAGTCCTGCTTGCTGTAGAAAGCACGGTAGAAACTAATAAAAACACATAAAACGAACATTGTTAATGTCAGAAACAAAAGAGAAAATTATAGGTTGGTTCTCAAACAAGCAGAATTGGGCTATTATTGCCGTAATACTTCTTGCTTTAGGTATACGTCTTTATTATTTCACTCTGACTAAAAATCAGCCATTATGGTGGGACGAGGCAGAGTATATGTTAAAAGCCAAGAGCATTGCTCTAGGCACTCCTGAAACAGGATGGGCCCAAGCCGTGCGCCCGATTTTATTTCCATTCCTTGCATCGCCTTTCTTCCTGTTCGGTTTAGGAGAAGTTCCATTGAGATTTCTACTTGTTCTCCTTTCTGTAGGGGGAATTTTTCTAACCTATCTAATCGGAAAAGAAATGTTCAATAAACCCGTAGGAGTCACGGCAGCTTTTCTCATGTCCGTGTTTTACATCGATATATTCTACACAACAAGGCTTCTTGTTGATGTTCCGCAGATTTTCTTCGTCACTCTTTCATTGTTTTTATTTGTAAAATACGCTTTCGGAAATGCCTCGCCTAAACTCGCATGGACCATATTACCCGTAATATTAATAGGAACACAAATGAGATTCACAGTCGGCCTTCTCGCACTAATATTGGGTTTATTTCTCTTTATTATACACGGCCTCAAACTCTTTAAGAAAAAAGAATGGTATATCTCTGCAGCCATTGCTCTAGCTTGTTCAGCACCTTATCTTATTTATTCCTGGGTGCGTTTTAACAATCCTTTCTATGCTATTATACAAGGTCTTTCAAGCGCAGGCTCATCAAGAGGAGAAGGAGTCTCTGCATTTGACATTTTCATGCAATACATAAGCTACTTTCCAAATTACACACCATTGGTTTTCTTTGTCTTATTCCTTGTCGGCTTGGTCATTGCTCTCTTCCTTATCTTAATCAGCTTTGATAAAATCCGCACGAATGTAATTTCACAGAAATACCTCTTGTTATTACTTCTCATTATCGTACCTATAATCTATTTCGGATTCTTTGTCAACCACTTCGAAGATAGATACATTTTCATGGCTTTTCCAGCAATATTCCTCATAACTGCCATTGCCCTAAGCACAATATATAATCGTTTAGCGCAATATAGCCGAATAGCTATCATCTTGATTTTGATTGCACTGCTTCTCTATGGCGGATGGGCAAGCATACAGCGCACAGACCAATTAATAAAATCAAAAATAAATACGTACGAGGGATTAAGAGATGCAGGTTTGTGGATTAAAAATAATTCTTCTCCAGATGAGGCGGTTATAAGTGCAGGAATGCCTGAAATAACTTACTACTCTGAGCGGTCAACTTATTCCTATCCAGCAAACGAGTCAGATTTTCTCGAGTTCGCGAAAGAAAAACACGTCCGTTACTTGGTTCTTTCTATATGGGAGTCCTCTCCACAATGGACGTATGAATGGCCTCCAAATAACCAGGACAAGATAAAGGTAGAGCAAGCTTTCTTCGTAGATCAAGATAAAAAGCAAATTTCCTCAATAATCTACAGTTTTAACAATCAATCTTATAGCGAATGACGCTGATATTTTCCCGCGTGCGCCTTTGCTGTCAAGGGAAAGACATACAATTCGGGTAATTACTTATGTCTTTCACTATAATTCGATTTGTGTTCTTTTACGTCTGCCTCAACCATCACACGAACTAGTTCTTTAAATGATGAACTTGGCTTCCAACTAAGAACTTTTCTTGCTTTGCTCGCATCGCCACATAAAATTACTTTCTCGGCAGGTCTTAAAAGAGAAGAATCAATTTCCACATATTTTTTCCAGTCAAGTTTAACAACACGAAACGCTTCCTCAACAAAATCCTGCACAGAATGAGTCTCTCCCGATGCAACAACATAATCGTCTGCCTTGTCTTGTTGCAGCATAAGCCACATAGCGCGCACATAATCGGGCGAATATCCCCAATCTCTTCTAGCATCTAGGTTTCCAAGCTTTAATTTCTCCTTTGAGCCAGCCGCAATTCTTCCAACCGCGCTAGTTATTTTTTTAGTTACAAACGTATATCCTCTTCGCGGAGACTCATGATTAAAGCAAAAGCCTGCGCATCCAAAAAAGCCATTATCTTCCCGCAGGGCGCGCATAAAGTGATATCCTGCTAATTTTGAGACACCATATGCGCTACGGGGAAAGAACACGGTATTTTCATTCTGCGGACTTTCGCGGGCGTTTCCAAACATCTCGCTAGAGCCAGCGAAATAAAACCTGCATTTCGGAGCTTTTTTCATTAACGCTTGAAGCAAAAAGTGCGTGCCCTCGATATTTAATCTGAAAGTCTCGGATACCTCTTCAGGAGACAGGTACACGAAACTCTGTGCAGAGAAATGATAGCACTCATCCGGTTTTACTTTTTCTATGATGCTTTGTATGCTCGAATAATTGTCTAGCGAACCTGCATGGAGAGTTATCTTATCAATTATTCCCAAAATGTTTTGGCAAGTCTGTTGAGGATTGTCTAAGTCGCTACGCCGAACAATTCCATGTACCTCATATCCTTTATCAAGTAAGAATTCTGCGAGGTAGCTTCCGTCTTGCCCTCTAATCCCTGTAATTAGCACGCGTTTTGCCATTATCTGCTTCAGAAATTAGAATATTTAATTCCTTGCTTTGCTTTCCTTAATATAGACATTCCCGTTAATTGTGCTGCGTAGGTACGGGAATGGATAGACAGAGATTCTTGAACACAATGTAACTTAATCAGAGGGAATCTCTGTAAGAATCTTCAAGTATTGCTCTGCCTTAGAATCCCAGTCAAAATTTTCAGCCCATTTAACCGCATTTTTTTCAAGTCTTTTTCTCAGCACTCTATCTTTAACCAGGCGCTCTATAACTTCTGCAAGAGCTGCAGAGTCATTCAAAGGAAATAATAAACCGGTTTTACCATCGATTATAGAATCCCTAGTTCCTCCGATATCACATCCAACAGCAAGGGTGCCTGCATAGTTGGCCTCAATATTCACGATTCCCCACCCCTCTTTGAAGCTTGGATTGGCAAATATCCACGCTTTCTGCATGAGTTCGCGCTTCTTTTCCTCGCTCACCCTCCCTAGGAAAGTTACATTATCGAGCTTATGCCTTTTAGCGTAATTCTGTACCCTCGGTAAATCTTCGCCGCCCCCGGCAATCCATATTTTAACAATAGGGTTTTTCTTCTTAAGGATGCGCGCCGTTTCCAGCAAGGTATCAACTCCCTTATATCGTTTCACCCTGTTAAGGAACAAAACAGAAGGGTCTTTGCTCTTCCCAAATTTCTTCTTTTTATAAAAATCAATTCCGGGATTCACCACCTCTGCTCTCTTGTTAGAGATATTCTCAAGCATAATCTCATCAGCAGAGCTTTCGCATATAGTAACTAGTTTAACTCCTTTATAGACGAGAGGCATCAAAAAACTTTCCATAAAATATCCTATATGTGCTATTGGAAAGCCGAATTCCTTGAACCACTGTTCTTTATGCATATGGTGTATATGTAATACTACTTCGGTATTGTGTATATATAACGGGCTAAAGAATGGAATGCCGTTTTCAACATCAAGGATGACGTCAAATTTCCCAAGTTTTCCAGAGACATACTCTAGAAAAGCCATAGGATAGACTGTTGTTCGCCCTCCTCGGCGGATAATCCTTATTCCCTCATACATCTCTTCCCCCTTAGCGTCCTCAAACATAGGGGAAAACCATGTAACTTCATTCCCTTTGCGCACCCATCTTTTAGCAAGCTCATGGAAATATAATTCAGAACCTCCAGCAGTAGGATTTTTGATGCACCTCCAACTAAGTATTAGGATTTTCATTCAACTAGAAAAAATAATCTCTTAATAAATATTCGTATCTTTATAGAAACCCTTGTAATTTATCTTCTAGTTCTTTCTGCTGCGCGTTTATTATATTGGTCTCTTCAGCATCATTCCTAACATCATACGTTTCCTTCACGTTCTTGCAGTGCTTCGCCCCGCATAAATAGCAAACACCATCATCACTAACGATAAATTTGCGCGAGCCAGTTCTTATTCCAAATCGTTTCTCGCAGAAAGCATCAGCAAAAAACACACTATCACGCAAATTCTTGCCAAGTTTAGCCGCAGGGACAAGTGACTTTCCATCTATCTTATAGCTCTTTTCTTTCAAGACGTCGAGAATAGTTGCAGGCACGTCTATCGTTTGTGTTAAGCCCTGCACTATCCCTGGCTTCATGCCGGGAATATGCGCAACGAGGGGCACATGAATCGACGGGTCATACAAACCGCCGCGGCAGAAATACGCGCCGTGTTCTCCAAAATTATCTCCGTGGTCTGCAAGAATAAACACGATTGTGTTATTCCAAAGTCCGTTCGTTTTAAGAAAATCGTGCAATCTCCTTATTTGCAAATCCACCGCAGATATAGAATCGTCTCTTTTCTTCTCTATCTGCTCCATATTACCTGCGCGTAAATCATAGAACCTTTTTTTCACATACTCTCGCTGTTTCTGTGAATCAAGTCCAGATACTATGCTTTGCATGTTGCGCGTTCCGCGTATCTTTTTAATCGGAGCTATTGGATAAGGATAGTGCGTGTCAATGACATGCATAAAAAGGAAAAATGGTTTTCTCGTTGATTTTATATTTGCAATAGCCGCATCCATAACTTTGTGACAGGGGTAAAACTCAGGGGAGGCTCTTATTTTAACAAGCTCTTTCCCAAGGCGGTAAGCCCACGAAGGCAGAGCAAGTAATAAACGTTTGACAATTGGAATATCAAGGAATTTTCCAGTTTTTAGCGATTCTTTATCGCTGTATTTATCGAATCCCTTCTTGAACCACATATGGAGCGGAGTTGCCGACATGGTTTGGTATCCATGTTTCTGCAAGTACAACGGAAGCCAGAACTTATTCTTTTTGAGTTTCTCTATCTCCTCATCTTTCATAAACGGGTGCTGATGGATAAAACCGCTTGTTGTCGGGTACTGTCCAGAAAATAGTGAAGTAACAGAAGGGTCAGAGCCATTTGAAACTGAAAAATTGTTCATAAACGTCGTGGATTCCGCTGCAAATCTCTTCAGGCAAGGATCATATTCCTCCTTTCTTCCGTACAAGCTCAAGTCTTTTGGTCTAAGTGCATCACTAATAAGAATAATAATGTTAGGTTTCATCACTCTAGATATAGCCGTAATATTTAAGCTTCTCTTTAAGCTCTTTTTCTTCCTCTTCACTCAAGACTTCTTCTTCGTCTTCCATGAAACCTTTCTCTTCCTTTTCCTTATTTTCTTCCTTTTTCTTCGCAGCCATATTAGTGCACTAAATTCACGATATCTTTATAAACATTTAGGTGAGTCACTTAGTAATAATGCTGTCTAAGATTCAACTAAGAAAAAAGCAGAGCTCACTGGATAAAAAAGAAGCTCTCGTAGATAAAATTTTGTTCCTCGAGACAAATTCAGAGTTTTATTCATTCTTCAGAAATATGTACCTCACCCTGGGTAGATTGTGCAACGATATACTTTACTTCAACAGGCGCGAAAACTACTTCAAATACGGCAAGGATAAGATGAATCAAATGCTTCTCAAGCTAATAGCAAAGGAAAAACCAGATTATGTCTTTACCTGGCTCACCTGGGACGAATTTTATATAGACACGTTATTGAAAATTAACGAAATCTCTCCAAAAACAAAGACAGTCGTTATATTAGGGGACGATACAATACAATTTGAGGATTTCTCCAGATATTATGCGCTCTTATTCAACTGCGTTTTTACGACACTCAAATCATATCAGAAGAGATACAAAGAAGAAGGTATAAAGGATGTTTATTTCACTTCTTTAACCGATGCGACAAACTTTCATCCTATCAAGACAGAAAAAAAGTACGATGTCACATTTATTGGCTCTCAAAAACTAGACAAAGCAGGCAGATATGAAATGATAAAGTACTTAAAGGATAACGGTATTTCAGTCAAAGTATTTGGTTTTGGATGGGAGAACTATCCAGAAATCAAGGACGTTTATGGCGGACCATTAGAAAGCGATCAGGTCGTAAAAGTAACCAATGAAAGTAAAATCAATTTGTGTTTCTCAAAAGACAATATAGGAAGGCCACAGATGAAAGCAAAAATATTCGAAGTCGGGGCATGCAACTCTTTTACTCTTTGCGAGTACGCACCTGATTATGATAATTACTTCGACGAAGGAAAGGATATTGTCTTCTTCAAAAATCAAGAGGAGTTGCTTAACAAAGTTAAATATTATCTGGCACATGATAAGGAGAGAGAGAAAATTGCGAAAGCAGCCTATTCTCGCGTTGTTAGGGAATATGCGCTTCAGACAGAGCTAAAAAACTTTATCAAAAGTACAAGAAACAAAATAAAAAAAGTCAGATTGCCAGAACTCGGGAAATCGGTTCATTGTATGACTTCTTCAGAAATAGATTTAGGCACAGAAAAATTAAAAAATCTTGTTGCAAAATACGATTACGTGTCTTTCAAAACCAGCAAGGCCGAGCATTTAAAATACAAAGATTACTTTCAGATATATGGCTTGATTAAATCGGGCAAGCATATAAGTTGCTGCAACTATTACATGCATTCGGGTCTGTTGGGGGATTACATGCTATTTTTCACGCGAGACGGCGCAGCTCTCCTAGACAAGCAAGCATTCAATTCTATGCTGGATATTAATCAACTCGTTGTTTCCAAAGATTATTTTCTCGAAAACTACCTGCAACTCAAACAAGCATTCCATGGCAAGACTATTGATTTCGTCAATAAAGATACGACAACATTCGTTGCAATCCCTCTAGTTCGTCTCCGCAAGCTCAAAACAAAAAACTATGAAGTTTTAAAGAAAGCATTCGGTTTCAAATTTATATATCGCCTCTATGCCTCGTTTTTCCAAAAGAAATTTCTGGTTGATCCATTTACATACGCCTTGCTTTTTCAAAGCCTAACTACTAAGAGATTCATTATGCGCGCCCTGCGTGACAATCTCAAGGACAAAAATATCTGGGCCAAGTTTAAGAAACTTAAATAACCAGCTCAGCAAGCCCTCGTGCTTTAAGGTCTCTATTCAATAACAATGCAAGTGTTTGGGTAAGCTGCGTTCCTTGCTCGTATCTTTTCATATCCATCCTTAAATTCCTGCCTTCCATAGCAGTTTGCTCTTGCGGATGTTTGTAATCAATAGCAACTCCGCGAACAGTTCTTCCAGCAAGGAGAGCCATAATGGGCGGATAATGCACAGACCCCCACTGATCGTTAAATTTCGAGTCTTCCTGAGCAAGGGCAGCATAATCTCTGAAATGCTTTTCATTATCTCCAATTCTAAACATTTTGGCTCCGAAAAAATGATCCAAGTATTGCGAGAAATCTGCTGCCTGCTCTGGAGCCATTTTTCTTTGAAGAGCATAGGCAAAAAGAAGGTTCTGAGTTACTGCGTTGCCTGCACGCTCCATAAATTGCTGCACTGCAGGATAAGAATTTCCATTATCTGCTCTGCGGGGAATAACAAAGTCAGCTAAGCCTTCATGGATAGGTGTCGAAGCCATTGCAAGAAGCAGTGAGCCGTTTGCAGCTCTAACAGCAGGGTGTTTTTCAGGCTCTATTATAATGCCAATAGTTCTGCCGTCTATTTGGCAAGCTAAATCAATCGCTTGTCGTCTGCATCTACCCATGTTGCTTGTCCCAACACTATATTTTTCGAAATCAGGGTCACGAACGTCAGCCCCCCTATCTCTTGCTTCAGTTCTCCATCCCGCATCACTAAACTCATCAACACACAAAACGCGATATCCTGCATCTTTTGCAAGCACAATGCTGTTCAAAGCAAGTTGTGCTCTCATCTGAATAACAGGGTCCCATGTCCCGTCATCTCTAGGCCTATAGAAAGTAGACATTGCAAGCACAGATTTTTTAGGCATTTCATGAACAAGTTTCATGTTTGGAGCCAATTCAAACTGAAGCAACTCATCAGGAAGCCTTATATCCGCGCTCAATAATCTTGGGTCGTAATCAACTGAAACCATAAAATCTCTATTTTACTGCCCTATTTAAGCATTTCTTCATCAAAGAATATACCTCCTATATCGAAGAGCAACAATCCTTAAATAGCCATTCTCATCGAAAAGTCAATGCTAGAAGAGAAAGTACAAGAAAAAATTAGTCAAAAAATCAAGGGCCGTCTAGTAAAACATCTAGTAGATACAACCGGCTTATCTTTGGCAGTAACGCCTTTCTTCGCCCTCATGGAAACTACTGTCCGTCATATGTCTGACTGGGAATCTTTTAAAACACGGCTATGGGGAACTGGTCTAGGTTACGCTGGAAATGCCTTCCTATATTCCGGAGGAAGAGATCTTACAAGATGGTTATTTAGAATAAATGATAAAACAAATGAATTTATTCAACTAGCGGCAGATTTAGCATACTCTGCAGCATTTAATACAGCCCTCCATTATGCTCTCTATTCACATACGACCTCTCAATCCCATGCTGAATTAACGTTATCTGCTCTGACTGCAGGAGGAGTAGGTGCTGCCGTAGGTCCAATAGGAGGATATGCAATAGATTTGTACCGGGATTTAACAGGAATAAAACCATGTGAAAGAAAACTTTATCCAAGGAGATTAAGAGAGTTAGATACAAAGGGAAAAAGAAAAGCTCTTGGATATATCTCTGCAGCTCTTGCAGCAGCAACGGCACTCGTGTACGTCTTAACTCCGAATTAACAAATCTAATTATAGTCAAGGACACTGAAAATTGAACGTTTGTGCCTTGACTATCGAGGGAAAAACATGCAAGTTTGTTCAATTAATTATATTTTTCACTATATCTGATTTTCGCGTGCACTTCACAGAAACAGTTCTGGCAAACAAGCTGGGCCAAAGAGGTACAAGCATCATTATTATTTTATCAACCATTCTAGCAAGCCCTGAATTCTCGCTCGAGCGAGATTGCCACGAGTAGTCTATTTTTCTTATTTTAAAATATCTCGAGAACAAGTTCAAAATATCCTTTACACGTGGGCGGTGTATGTGCAATCCCTTCTCTACAACTTGGAAAGGCTCTTCAACCTTCGTCTTTTTTCCTATCATAAAATAAATCCGAGAGAGGAAATTATATTCATTAGGCATGGAAAAGAAGAACAACGCATCTTTTTTTGCTACCCTCATTATTTCCTTAATAACTCTTTCAGGATACATCACATGCTCAAGTGTCTCGTTGCATATAACCGCATCGTAAGTTCCATCTTTTATTGGAAACTCTCCCCTGTCAACGTTATGGTCGTACGTGAATTTTTCTTTCCAAAAAAATTCAGCGTTATCCATCGTATGATAGACAAAATTTTTAGGCAGAAATTTCTCTATCATCTTAGGCCCCGCGCCAACCTCTAGTATCTTAAGATTATTGCTTGTTTTCAAGTTACACAAAGAGTGTATTACAAGCAGGTAATGTCCCTCTGTAGGTCCAAGAGCAGCCTTAATATCTGCCTTGCCAAGTGGTTTGTCTTGCATTATTAGAGCTTATATTTTGAATATATAAACATTCTCGCATCTAGCTTTTTAGAGTTTTTCTAGATAACAAGAATCTGTAAACTCTTCCTATCGGCCTCTTTATAGGTTTTAAGAGACGCGAAAAAGGCGAGTGAAACACACGGAGTTGTATCACTGCAAAAAGCATCTCAATCGAACTGCCTATAATACGTACCTTGCTTCCTTCTTTATCGTGCCATTCAGTAGGGCATGAACTGATGTGAAAGCCATTTTTCTTTGCAAGGTAGAGCAGATCTATATCGTAAGCCCATTGCGTTATGGTAAAGTGCGGCAAAATATTTTCTACAACTCTTCTCCTAAGGACTTTTGCACCGCACTGCGTGTCTCGGTAAGGAACAAAGAAAAGCAGCCGCACAATTAAATTAAACACGCGAGCTACAATAATTCTTCTGAACGTCATTTTAGGATAAATACTAGACAAGGCATCGTATCTATTGGCAATGGCGCCATCGCAAATCACACAGCTCTTTATTAGTTCATAAAAGGAAGCAGGAGGGGTTGCCATGTCAGCATCGACGAAACCCAGCACATCATTATCTCTCTTCAACGCGTCTTTGAAGCCCTGAGTAATTGCAAAGCCCTTGCCGACCTGCTTGAAATTCAAGTATCTAATGCTCGAGTTCTTCTTCATAAATTCTTTGACAACTTCTTCTGTCCTGTCTTTAGTGTTATTAATCACAACAAGTATTTCATAAGTTAGCGCCCCCTGACTCGCAAGTTTATCGAAAAAAGCAGTATAATCTTGGAGAGTCTTTCCTATTCGTTTTTCTTCATTATATGCTGGGATAATTATTGAGACTTTCATTTTTTATAAGTTAGTAATGTTGAGGCAACTAGAAAACCAAGTGAAGCAACTAAAAACGCAAGGGAGAATTGCAGCAAGTTCTTACTGAAATAACACATGAGTGCAGTTCCAGCAATCAACAGGAAGATAAAGAGCAACGATGCCTTTAGCGAAACAGACTTTACAGATAAGTCATGCAATAAGTTCAAGTGAGCATAAGACAAGGCAGCCATGCTCAAGCCGAGAAGAAACAAAAGAAAAGTGGAAAGATGGAGAGTTTTTCCAGAAAACACAGTTATAATGAGATTTGGAAAGAAGTAAAATGCCAGAAGAGCTAGAACAATTCCAAGTGAAACAAGAGCAAACGCATTAGCGTATGCAGAGTCTTTTCGGATTTTTTTTGACGACCTCTCTATAACTATTGGAAACATGGCTCGCGAAATCGGCTGGGTTCCCCAAAATATAATTTTGGACAAGATTGATATGATTGAGTATTCTCCAGCCACATTTTTTGGAAAGAGTATTTGAGCAAGAATCAAATCAACACTATAAAATGAAAAAATAGCGAACATAACAATAAAGAATGGAAGAGAATAATGGAATAAATTCTTAATCCCGAATGGGCTTCTCTTGGCCTTAAACACATCCCTTAAAAGAAAAACTGAAAACAGAAAAGCAACAAGCAGGCTAACTGCAATTCCCGCAATCGCACCATAAACTTTCCAACCTATTAAAACAAGGCCTATTCCGAGGGCAATTTTTATAATCGCCTCTAAAAAAAGATCAAGCCCTAAAGCGAAGAACCTCTTTTTACCTTGCAGCGTCCCACGCATTACCGGAACAATTAGGAATATGAATATTGCTGCTCCATTCAGGGCAGCCAAGCCATACGGAATGGTTTTTCTGAATGAAATATACATTATAATCATATAAAGAACGGTAAATATCCCTGCTATAGAGAGTGCAATGAGAAAAACGCGCAAAATCAAATCCTTGACTTTTCCCTTGTCCTTTTCAGAAGCACTGTATCTAGCTACAACAGTTTGAATAGAATCTGAGAACATCCCTGAAAAATAAATGAAATAACCTAATGCAGCCAGGACGCCGTATTCTGCGACAGAAAGGTGGCGTGCCATCAAAGATTGAAATATAAGATTAAGCAGACTATAAAGATTAAAAACAATAAGAAGAACAATGCTTCCTTTAATTATTTCTTTGTCAAAATCCATGTTAAACCAGTCCTTTCCAGAAAATGGCGAATCCTGCCAGTATAATGATAAGCTGGAAAGCCCATATTGCATAAACAGCATTCTTTTCATCGGCTCTCAAGTTCATTCTATGGAGAAGGTAAATGGCCACGTGGTTTAAGCTGTAAAACCTTTCATATGGCGCTTTCAGTGTCCCATCAATATTCGGCTTTCCGAATGACTGCTTCACAAGTCTTCCCTTGAGTTTGAGCCCCACCTCAATTATATTTGGAATGAAGAAAAACACAGCTATTCTCTCAAAATTTCCAAGGATAGCCATTATGGCAATTAAGCTTCCTACCGCATATGTCAGCGAATCTCCTGGAAAAACTCTTGCAGGGTAGATATTATAGAAAAGGAAGCCCAGTAGTGCAGCAACCATGCACAGCGAAATGACGGCAAGCCACGAACTTCCAGTTAGAAATGCAACAACGCTTAGGGCCGATAATATTATAATTCCTTGACCTGCCTCAAGACCATTGAATCCAGCTAGGAAATTAAACGTTGTTGTCGCACCAACGATACCAAGCGGGACAAGTATTAATGGATATATGATTCCGAGCTCAACAGTTCCTATAAAAGGCAGGGTTACCTCACTGAGTCCAGCATTAATAGCCATTAAAGGTATTGCTGCAAAAGCAACGCACACAATGCGTGATCGTCTTGATAGACCGCCATGTTGCCAGCCTAATAAATCGTCAATGAAACCCAGCATTGACACAAGCAATACCACTGTTAACAAAGCAAAAATCTCAACAAGGAACGCATCAGTTTGATGCAGGTAAAATACAATATAGGCTATGTAAAGAAGTATTCCTCCAATGAATCCAAGAACTACAATAATCCCTCCGGAGCCAGGAACAAGGCTATTTTCATGTTTGTTCATATCTTTCCACACAAGACCGATGTGCTTCGCCTTTCTAATCCAGAAAGGCATCAATAGAAGCGCTACTAAAAAACTTCCAATAATAGGGATAAGTAATATCATCTCGGTCATTTTATGTTCTAACTAATTCAATAGGATACGTTGTATTGAGATACTCTGGCTTGTATGTTATATTGGAAGGGTAAGTGACAGACCATATTCTGATAGGTCCGCGAACTCCCCCGTAATCGATGAAATCGCCAAAGTTTGAATCCTGTCCTTTAATTTGAGCGACAATAGCATCGTCTTCACTGTGCACGATTTTAAAGTTTTCCTGTTTCTCTTTCAAAATATAAAGGCGGACAAGTTGAGAATGAACTGTTCTTTTGTTCAAGTAAAAAAGAGCACCATCTTTGTCAATTTGAACTCCTCCAGCATTTTCGATGGCTCTAGGATAGAAGAATATTCCCGCATCCAAGCCGCCTTCAAATGTCTCCACACTATCTTTATGATAAGCATATCTAAGGGGAACGTTATACTGTTGGTTGTTGTATATGAAGATAGCTACCGGAGGCGTAATTAATCTTCCTTCAGCATTTGTTTCGACAAGTATTCCTCCGATGCCGGATCTTCCTCCGGGCAAGAAAATTCTCGTTCCATTTTCATAATATATAACATCTTCTTCAAGTCCTGTATTTCCTAAGTATAGCGAAAGAGTAGAGTTTTTCTTTTCTTGCACATTTTGCGGATCGCGATAGAAAGAAGTTATCGAACTTGCCCGATCGTAAGTGGCATTGCTTCCTATGCTTGAAAAGGCAGGATATTTTCCTAAATCGCTCGAATCAATCAGAAAGTGAGTAACGTTATGCGCATACAAAAATTCCAGCGATTTATAATTGTCAGTTCCAGTCAGAGCATAGCGCCCCATCATATGGTTCCAGTATGAAATTGCGTTGCCTCCGTCGAGCACAGTCGCACGCTCTCCAATAGATTGTATCCAATAGCCATAATCCCACCAATGCGCGAACACAGCATCCTCCGGAACATTTTCTCTAACCCAAGACATGGCTTTCTGCCACTGCTGATTGTATATGCCTGGGAAATAGCCCTCTGCTCCTGCTTTAGTATTTTTATAAAACGAATATCCTGAAACCATGACCATTGCAACAACAAGCGCAGCCAGTCCCCAAGCAATAATTTTTTTCGAGTTCTTAACAGCAAGAGCGTCTCTGATAGAAACAACAGCAATATAGCCGACAAGAATAGCGACAGGGGGGTCCAGAACCATGATAGTGCGTACAGACGCCCGCGCAGCAACAACACTCAATAGGAAAAATGTAAACATCACGATAAAACCAATGTCTATTTCTTTGAAAACATGCTCCTCGCCCTTCTTATAATTCTTGTATAAATAATATCCGGCACACCCTATAAAAAATATAAAGCCAAAGCCATATAAGCCCCTGCTTAGGAAATTTGTCCCATTCAACGTGCTGCTCGCAGAATACCTGCTGAAAATAAGCGAGACAAGGAAAACAACACAGGACAATGTCAATATTATTCTGTCTTTTCTTCTTATCGAACGAGTTGCATTATAAAATAAGTATATCGAACCAACGAAAAATAGCCAGAAAGTTACGGGCAGGTTAAGCAAATATGGTCCGAAGTTGCTTGCCCACTCAGTAAAATACGGCTGTTTATTTTCAGCAACCGTAAGCAGCAAACGGGTTGAAGACGGAGTGATGAGATTTGAGAGTATGTTCTGTATTTTTGAAGGTATAAATTTTATTCCAAATAAGACCGAGGATAAAACTGCGAGTAGCACTCCAGCAATAAGGGTGGATGCTATTTGTGGAGGCACCTTTCTTAAGAAAGAAAAGCGCTCTTTCAGTCTAGTTTGGAACACAACTTGGTGAAAGCAGATTATAAGGAAAACAGCGACGGCAAAGCCAGTATCTATGGATGTAAGCAAATCTTTGGCATTATATCTGCTAGAAGCAGGATACATTACTGCGAAAGAAGAGAGTATCCAAAGGCCATATAACACAAGCTCTTTCCTGTTCACCTTGCCATGAATGAAAGCCAGAAACGTGGCTGGAGCTATTGTAAGATAAAGGAAGGTAACGCCGCCCCACGTCAAGGCCATTATTCCAGTAGACAACCCTGCAAGAACAGCCAATATGTAAGCCCTATAGCTGTTTGCTTTCCACGCAGAGATATAAAAGTAAATCGCGAGAAAGAGAAATAAAAATGCTCCCGATTCTTTTTCAGGAATTCCAGCTATTGTGCGGGGAAGAAGAGAAGGAAGAATGCTTAAAAATATTGAAGCCACCAATGCGGCAACAGTTGCATTTTTCTTTCCCAGCTCATTCACAAGTACAACACGTGTCAGGAAGAAGAATGCTATAACAGTCAAGGCAAACATAAACACCGGATAAATCACGGCAGCATGTGTTATTGATTCAACAAATCCAAACACAGACCCGAGCTTATAAAACCAGG
>Ga0209541_10009041_pt1 | contig 16241 bp, 19 predicted proteins | sample RifCSPlowO2_01_FD_184027 | JGI IMG/M metagenome (GOLD analysis project Ga0209541, IMG submission 184027) | Groundwater microbial communities from Rifle, Colorado - Rifle CSP2_plank lowO2_0.1 (SPAdes) (version 2) | ecosystem: Environmental > Aquatic > Deep subsurface > Groundwater | place...
GCAAAACCACTCTGCTTGAATCCTTGGCTTCGGCAAAAGCAAAGGGCGCTAAAATTTCTCCGGATGTTAAAATCGGATATTATCGCCAAGATTTTTCCACTCTTAATTTTGACGACACCGTTTATCAATCATTCAGTTCCGTGACGGAAGATTGTTCTGAAGAAGATATCCGTTCCATGGCCGCCGGTTTTTTAATAACCGGCGATTTAATCTATGCCAAAATAGGCAGTTTGTCTGAAGGACAAAAGGGTTTAGTGTCTTTTGCCAGACTGGTGATGCAAAAACCCGGGCTTCTTATCTTAGACGAGCCGACCAATCATATTAATTTCCGCCATTTGCCGGTCATAGCTTCCGCGCTCAACAAATACGAAGGAGCCATGATTTTAGTGAGCCATATTCCGGAATTCGTCGGTCAAATCCGCATTGATCAAATTCTCGATTTGAGCAAGTAACTAACGGTGTTGACAAAATGCCGGTCTTGGTGTATACTGGCAGGGTAGCTGAATTGAGGCCGCAAATGGCCTTTTTTTATAGAAATTCGGCATTATAAAAAATCATGCAGACAAGAAGTTTCAATAACCGGGCGCCAAGAAAATATTTTTATCAATCTCACTATAAAAGTGCGGGGTCTTCGGGTTTTGGCCGCAGAAAAGTCATGGGCCGGCCGGGTCAGAAAATAGATCCTGCAAGATTTGTCAACAAAGCGGTTTGCGGTGAAAAAATTGAGGATTTTATACCTACTCATAAATTTCAAGATTTTAAAATTGACTCGCGATTAATAAACGCCGTGGCCAACAAGGGATACAAAATTCCTACGCCTATTCAAGACCAAATCATCAGCCATATTATTGACGGTTTTGATGTTGTGGGGGTAGCCGACACCGGCACGGGGAAAACAGCGGCTTTTCTTCTGCCGATTATCAATAAAGTTTTAAAAAATCCCAGAGAAAAAGTTTTAATCGTCGCCCCGACCAGAGAATTAGCCATTCAGATTGATCAGGAGTTTAAATCATTTGTCAAAGGAATGAGGATGTTTTCCGTATGCTGCGTCGGCGGCATGGGCATCGGCAGGCAGATTTCGGAACTTCGCTATAATAACAATCTGATTATCGGCACGCCCGGAAGATTAAAAGATTTAATAACCAGAAGAATGATCAATCTGTCTCAATTCAATACCGTTGTCTTGGACGAAGCGGACAGGATGTTTGATATGGGCTTTATCAACGATACCCGTTTTATAATGAACCTGATGCCAAAGGGACGCCAAACGCTTTTCTTTTCGGCAACCGTTTCCCATGACATAGAAAGAATGATTCAAGAATTTACTAATAATCCGGTCAGGGTTTCGGTTAAGACCAGAGACACTTCTAAAAATGTTGAGCAGGACATTATCAGAATTGACAGAGATAAAACGAAGCTGGAAGTTCTCAATAGTCTTTTGGTTAAAGAGGAGTTCAATAAAGTGCTTATTTTCGGACGCACTAAGCACGGCGTGGAAAAGCTTGCCAAAAATCTTTTCTGCCAAGGCTTTAAGGTAGAATCAATCCATGGCAATAAAAATAATACCCAGCGGCAGCGGGCTTTGGAAATGTTTAAGTGTAATCGGGTTAGAATTTTGGTCGCCACCGATGTCGCCGCCAGAGGACTTGATATTTCAGATATCAGCCATGTCATCAATTACGACATACCGTCAACTTATGACGACTACATTCACCGTATAGGGCGTACAGGCCGCTACAACAAACGCGGCATGGCTCTGACCTTCATTGAATAGTACTCTTCAAAAAATCGCCCCGCACCTTACAAGCCGGCGATTTTTTGTTATAATCATTACGTGAGCGAAGCGGTAGGAATTTATAAATTTTGCATAATCGTATCAATATGATACGATAAATATGTTAAAATGATACGAAAATTATCAAGCAAATGAATAAATTATCTCAAAAACAGCAAAAAATCATCGCCATCATTATTGAAAAGAGAACCATGCAGTCATCGGACGTTTATTCTGAAATGGTTAAACTGGGAGATGATATTTCTCTTGTTACCGTAAAAAGAACTTTGTCTGAAATGGCTGACGAGGGCATTTTGATTTCCGCCGGATTGGGGCGGTCCGTAAATTATCAAATAAGTGCTATCGGGAGAATATTTGCCGAAATTGATGCAAAAAAATATTGTTCCATTGAGCCCGATAAGAGATACGGTTTGAGCGGGTATAATTTTGATTTATTCGCCGCTCTGCCATCGGATATTTTCACGGAGAACGAATTAAAAATTTTAAACGACGCAACCGCAGAATACGAAAAAAGGACCAAAGATTTATCCCCGACAATCCAAAAAAAAGAACTGGAACGGCTTATCATTGAATTGTCTTGGAAATCATCAAAAATTGAAGGCAATACATATACGCTTCTTGATACGGAAAAGTTAATTTTAGAAAATAAAGCAGCCGCCGGCCACGATAAAAAAGAAACCCAGATGATCTTGAACCACAAGGATGCTTTTAATTTTGTCCGTAAAAATTCAGCACAATTTAAAACAGTTGTAAGAAAAAATTTGGAAGAACTCCATGCTATTTTAGTAAAGGATTTAAGCGTTGGGATAGGTTTAAGAAAAAAACCGGTTGGCGTCGTTGGTTCTACTTATCGGCCACTTGATAATATTTACCAAATTACCGAAGCGGTTGAAGCTCTTGGCAAGGCGATACCTAAAATATCGGCTCCCTGCGCCAAGGCCTTAATCGTTCTTCTTGGTATTAGCTACATTCAGCCGTTTGAAGACGGGAACAAAAGAACCGCCAGGCTTGCGGCAAATGCCGTATTGCTGGCGCACGGTTTGGCCCCCCTTTCTTACCGCAGCGTTGACGAAAACGATTATCGCGAAGCAATGCTGGTATTTTATGAATTGAATTCAATTGCACCATTCAAAAAAATATTCATTGACCAGTATAAATTCGCGGCACAAAATTATGCCGTAAAATAAGCGATTTTTTAATTATAAATCCATGAGCGAAGCGTTAAGGATCCACAAAAAATTAAAAGGGAAAATAGAGATCAGGGTCAAGATAAGGCCTTCCCCAAAAAATATCCATTTGATTTATACTCCCGGCGTTGCGGACGCGGCAAGGGAAATCTCTAAAAATCCCGAGGCCTCTTTTGATTATACTTCCCGTGGGAATAATATCGCCATCATCACCGACGGTTCTCGAACTCTGGGAGCGGGGGATACGATTCCGGAAGCTTCTTTGCCGATTATGGAAGGCAAGGCCCTATTTTTCAAATTTTTCGCCGGCATTGACGCTTATCCGCTTTGCCTGGCCACAAAATCAAAAGAAGAAATCATTAGGACAATAGAAATTTTGTCGCCGAATTTCGCCGCTTTTAATATTGAAGACATCAAGGCGCCCAAGAGTCTGGAAATTGTGGAAGAATTGAGAAAAAGAGATTTGATTTTTTTCCACGATGACGAGCAGGGAGTGGCGATCGTTACTTTGGCCGCTCTTTTTAACGCCTTGAAATTAGTCGGAAAAAAACCGGAAAAAGCCAGGATTTGCCTGGCCGGGGCCGGAACCGCGGGCTATGGAATATGCAATATTTTAAACCACAGCGGAGTCAAGAATTTGCTTGTTTGCGACGCTAAGGGAATCATTTTTAAAGGCAGGCCTGCCTCGCCGCAAGGCGGGGAAGACGATAATAAGTATGTGCGGGAGATTGCCGATCTTACCAACCCAGATAATTTGAAAGGCAGCTTGCAGGACGCACTCAAAGGAAGCGATGTTTTCATCGGCGTTACCGGCATCGGCAATCTTTTAAAAAGTTCGGATATTGAATCAATGGGGGATAATCCCATAATCTTCGCTCTTTCCAATCCTGTTCCGGAAATTTTCCCCGAAGAGATAAAGAAAGCAAAAAAGAATTATATTTTTGCCAGCGGCCGGCCGGATTTTAATAATCAAATCAATAATATTATCGTTTTTCCGGGCGTCATGAGAGGGCTTTTAGATACCAGAACAAAATTGGATTTAGTTCTTGAATCTAAGGTTGCCGCGGCGGTAGCTTCTTTAGTCAAAAATCCCAAAGCAAGCTATATTATCCCTAATCCCTTTGACAAGAGACTGCTGAAAACAATAGTTAATTGCGTCAAAAAATATGGTTAAATATTTAACTAAAGAAGGTCTGGAAAAATTAAAGGAGGAATTGAAAAAGCTGGAGACCGTTGATAGAAAAGAGGTGATAACAAGAATCAGCCATGCCGCTTCCCACGGCGATTTAAAGGAGAACGCCGGTTATCATGCCGCCAAGGATGATCAGGGGTTTATTGAGGATAGAATCAAAAGATTGACTTCAACCATAAATCAAGCTGAAGTAATTGAAGGAAAGAATAAAGATACGGTTCAAATAGGCTCTGTCGTTTCCCTGAAGTCGGAAAGCGGCCAGGATAAATATCAGATAGTCGAGCCGGAAGAGTCGGATATCATGGCGGGCAAGATTTCTTTCAAGTCATCTTTGGGAGAAGCGCTTTTGGGTAAAAAGAAAGGCGATGCCGTGAAATTCAGCGCTCCCGGCGGCGCCAAGGAATATAAAATAATTAATCTTGAATAAAAGGTCGCAGGCATAATAAAAAATAAAAAATTCAACAATATGGGCATAGGATGGGCAAATAGAAAAAGGCTGGACAGAAAAATAAAAAAGAAAAATAGGCGCGCATTGAAGAAAAGATAAAAGTTCGCTAACTTAAACGGCCCCGTAGGGGGGGGCCGTTTTAAGATAAGTCATTCGCGACTGACCTAACTAGGAAAGGTGCTTAGAAACAAGCTTGGTCATTTCGAACATTGAAACAACCGATTTGCCTCCGAAAACTTTTTTCAAGTTTGCGTCGGCAACGATATTGCGCCTGTTCTTTTTGTCCTGGAGGTCGTTCTTTTTAATATACACCCAGAGTTTTTTGACAACTTCTGATCTGGGCATTGGTCCCTTGCCGACTACTGGAGCGAGATCTTCGCTGATCTTCATCGGCTTCATGAACGCAGAATTAGATTTTGCCATAGTATTATTTAAAATTATTATTAGCGACCTTTCGTTAATAAACTATACCAAATTGCATAGGGAGTGTCTATGCCCCTGTGGATAAGTGCCATTTTTACGGTATTGACTAAGTTTTTTGATAAAATTAAAATAATAAGTAGAAGGGAGTGAGTGTCGGCGTACAATAGAGATCTCTCATTTTATTTTTCTTCCTATAGCATCACCCTGAGATTTTTCGAATGGGCGCTAAATAGGAATAAATGCCAAGCTTGGTAGAAAACGAAATGGGCTCAAATGCATAAGTACTCTCCGACATTCATTTCCTTCTGCCCTTGCCCGTCCGAGAGGAAGGGCTTTTTGTTTTTGACACGATGATTATTGCTTGATACAATAATCAAATGAAGAAAGCGTCTCTGTTGATTTTTTTTGTTGTAATAGTCTCTGCCGCTTTCGGGGCGGGGTTTTATTTTGCAAAAAGCCGGGTTCCCGTCGCCGCGCCGGAGGGAATTATCAACGAAGAGCTGGGGAAGCCGGAAAATTTGGATTTTTCCTTATTTTGGGAGGCATGGACAAAATTGGAAGAAAAGTATGTTGATAATTCAAAAATTGATTACAAGAAAATGCTTTATGGGGCGATAACCGGCATGGCCGATTCTTTAAAAGACGATTATACGGTATTTTTTCCTCCGGAAGACAGCAAGATTTTCAAAGAAGACGTTAACGGAGAATTTTCCGGAGTAGGCATGGAAATAGGCGTTAAAAATTCTACGCTCACTGTTATAGCCCCTATAGAAGGAACGCCGGCAGAAAGAGCCGGTTTGATGGCAGGGGATAAGATTGTGAAGATTAACGGGCAGGATTCCGGCGATATGGCAGTGGACGAGGCCGTAAAATTAATTCGCGGGCAAAGAGGAACGGAAGTGAGCTTAACGATCTTTAGGGATGGGTGGGACGACGTAAAAGATTTTAAAATCATCAGGGATGTCATTGAAGTTCCGTCTATAAAATTGGAAATGCTCGCCTCGCCAGGCGAAGCCGGCGGGAAAGCCGACGGCATAGCCCACATCAAGCTTTATCAATTTTCCGAGGTGGCTCGTTCTTCTTTTAATAAAGCCGGTTTGGAAATTCTTAACGGCCCGGCCAAAAAGATAATTTTGGATTTAAGAAACAATCCCGGCGGATACCTTGAGGTGGCTCAAGACATCGCGGGCTGGTTTTTGGAAAAAGGCGAGCTCGTGGCGATTGAAGATTTTGGCGGAAAGGAAGAAAATCAAGAATACCGAGCAAAAGGCCCTTCCAACTTTTCTTCCTATAAGATGGTTGTTCTGATAAACAAAGGGTCTGCTTCCGCTTCAGAAATTTTAGCCGGCGCCTTGAGGGACAATCGCAATGTGCCGCTGATTGGAGAAAAATCTTTCGGCAAGGGTTCCGTCCAGCAGCTGGAAGAATTGAGAGAGGGGTCGCTAAAAATAACAATTGCCAGGTGGCTCACGCCTAAGGGTACCATGATCAACGGTCAGGGATTGACTCCGGATATTGAAGTAAAAATGACCGAGGAAGATTATAAAAATAAAAAAGATCCGCAACTGGACAAAGCCATTGAAGTTTTAAAGGAGATGGAATAAAATTATATTGTAAATATCATGAAGGTAATCCTCCTCCAAGACGTTAATAAGCTCGGCAAGAAATATGAAGTCAAAAATGTCTCTGACGGCCACGCCAGGAATTTTTTGATTCCCAGGGGCTTAGTGAAACCGGCCACTAAAGAAGCTTTGGAATGGCTGGAAGTTCAAAGAGAAATTTTAAGAAAAAGCGCGGAAAATGACCTGAAGGAAACCGAAGGCGCGGCTTCAAGCATTGACGGCATGGAGTTGATAATCACCGTTAAAATTGGCGACGAGGGCCAGCTATTTGAATCAATCAACGCTCAAAAAGTTTCCGAAAGATTCAGGGAGTTGAACTTTGATATTAAAAAATCTCAAATTAATCTGAAGCATCCCATTAAAGAAACCGGCGAATTTCCGGTAAAAATTCATTTTCCGCACAATTTAGAGGCTGAAATAAAGGTAATCATCACGGAGCAAAAAGATGACTAAATACATATTCGTAGCCGGCGGAGTAATGTCGGGCGTCGGAAAAGGGATTGCCGCTTCATCCATCGGGAATATTTTGCAGTCCAGCGGTTATAAAGTTACAACGCTTAAAATAGATCCATATGTAAATGTTGATGCCGGGACAATGAACCCAACCGAACACGGGGAGGTTTTTGTTTTAGACGACGGTACAGAATGCGATCAGGACATGGGCAATTACGAACGTTTCCTTAATCGCAGTTTTAGCCGCATTAATTACATGACTACCGGCAGCGTCTATCTTTCGGTTATCCAGAAGGAACGCGCTATGGGATACGGCGGAAAACAAGTGGAAGTTGTTCCTCGCATACCATTAGAAGTGATTGATCGGATTAATTCGGCCATAAAAAAAGATAAGGCGGACATAGCGGTAGTGGAAATCGGCGGTACGGTGGGAGAATATGAAAACATACTATTCTTGGAAGCGGTGAGAATGCTAAAAATAAAGACTCCGCAAAATGTTGCTTTGGTGCTGGTGAGCTTTCTTCCCGCCTTAGGCGCCGGCGGAGACGAATTGAAAACCAAACCAACTCAACACGCGGTTCGCAGTTTAAATGCCGTCGGCCTGCATCCCGACATGGTGTTAGCCCGCGCCGCAGTTCCTTTGGATAAAAAACGTAAAGAGAAGATAGAATTTATGTGCAGTATTCCAAGGGGATATGTAATTTCAGCGCCTAATGTTTCAAGTATCTATGATGTCCCGATAAACTTTGAAAAAGATAAGCTCGGTGAAAAACTGCTTTCGCGCTTAGGACTCAAAGTAAAAAATAAAAATACGAGGGAATGGCGTCAAATGGTTTCAGCATCAAAAACCGCTAAGCAGCCGGTTAAAATAGGAATTGTCGGCAAGTATTTCGCCACAGGAAATTTTGTCTTGGAAGATTCTTACATATCAGTCATTGAAGCGGTAAAGCATGCAAGCTGGGCCAATAAACGAGCTCCCGAAATAACATGGCTTTCCGCACAACAATACGAGAAGTCTTCCGATCGCATTAATGAATTGAAAAACTACGACGGGATTATTGTGCCTGGCGGTTTTGGCAGCAGGGGAGTCGAAGGCAAAATTAAGGCAATAGAATTCTGCCGTAAACAAAAAATACCCTACTTGGGGCTTTGTTTGGGATTGCAACTGGCCGTAATTGAATTTGCCAGAAACGTCTGTAAGATTAAAGATGCCTCTTCTCGGGAATTTGATTCAAAAACGGCTTCTCCGGTTATAGACGTTATGCCCGAGCAAAAGACCCTATTGTCAGAGAAAAAATACGGAGCAACTATGAGATTAGGCAGCTATAAATGCGTTATAAAAAAAGGCACAAAAAGCTATGCGGCTTATAAAAATACGATTATTTTAGAGCGCCATCGCCATCGCTACGAAGTCAATAACGATTTTAGGGACGAACTTGAAAAAAACGGGCTGGTTGTGGCCGGAGTTAATCCGGAAAGGGACTTAGTGGAAATTATTGAACTTAAAAATCACCCGTTTTTTGTCGCTTCGCAATTTCATCCGGAATTTAAATCAAGGCCTCTTCGGCCTCATCCGTTGTTCAGAGAGTTTATTAGAGCGGCTTCTAAACGACATTAACAACCCTGGCGAAACGTTGAGAGTTATCAAACTTTCTTTTATTTTTCACGGAAAAATGAACAATGCCTTCCTTCATTGCGTAAAGCGTGTCATCCGCCCCCCGTTTGACGTTTTTTCCGGGAAGAAGCTTTGTGCCTCTTTGCCTCACAATAACCATGCCCGGCCTCACGGCCTCGCCGGCAAAGAGTTTTATGCCTAAATATTTTGGCTGAGAATCTCTGCCCAGCCTTGTTGAACCGGTTGCTTTGCTTGTAGCCATATTTTATATGCTATCAAAATTCGTTAAATTTGTCAAAATCCATCAAGCCGACATAGTTTTAGCAGTCGGAGTTGTTTTGATCTCTTTGCTTTCTTTCGCCATGGGATACATTGCGGCGAAAACCCGCATTTGACAAATCAGACCTAATAATGTAAATTTCGTGTAGCACATTAACTCAATCTATATTGGAAAGGAGCAGAAAATGCTTTGGATGAACAATGACAAGCTGGCGATCACTTTTGCCGGAGGAGTAAATGAGGTGGGACATAATTGCCTTATCTGCGAAAACGACAATTCCGCAGTTATCATTGATTGCGGAATAAAACCTCTGCCCGGCGCTGATTGGACTTATAATCCTCCGCCTCGCCTTGATCTTTTAGACGAGCTGTTGAAAAAGAAAAAAAAGATAGTGGCAATTATAAGCCATTTTCATCTCGATCATAGCGGAGCGGTAAGAGAGCTTTTCGCCCGGAATATACCGGTATTTATCTCGCAGGAATCCGTACCATTTACCGTGCGTTATTCCGATACGTTAAAAATACCGCCGGGTGCGCAATTCCAAATTTATAACAAAAATAATGATTTGGAAATCGGCGATTTGAAAATATCTTTCTTCCCGGTACAGCACTCCATACCCGGAGCCCACGCTGTTCTCATAAAATGCGGCAAGAAAAGCATTCTGCATACGGGAGATTTTAAAATGAACGGCATGGAGAATAGCTTGGAAAAAAGCCGGGCAACATTTCAGGAGATTAAAAATAAGGCGGGCGAGATAGATTGCCTTATCCTGAATGTTCTCAATATAGAAATGGATGGCTTTACTCCTCGGGAACAATTAACCCTTGATTCTATTGAAAGGGTTATAAGCTACTCAAGTGGCAGGGTAATCATTACGTTTTTTTCTTCAAACATTGAAAGAATGAGAGGAATTCTCAAAATCGCCGAAAGATTAAACCGGACAGTCGGCGTTTCGGGAAGGAACATGACAGATTCATATATTCAAATAACCGGACGACGGCCATACAGAGACGGCAAGATCGTGCTTATCACCGGGTCGCAAGGAGAAAATAATTCGGCTCTTTCACGAATGGTTAATGGAGAGCATGCTTTATCGTCTTCTGGCCAAGATACGGATATTTTTTCCTCAAGGGGCATACCGGGGAACGAGGAAAAAATTAAAGATACGGTTGAAAAATTACATAAGAGTGGCGCAACAGTCATAATGCACCACGAAGAGGCGAAAAAACTCGGCTTATCTTTTAATCCCGAGGAAACAATAGCCCATTCTTCCGGGCATGGTTATCGCGGCGATCAGCAAGACGTAGTGAAGATAACTAAACCGGGAATGATAGTTCCATTCCATGCGCCCGAAGAAAGTTGTGAGATGTTTGAAAGGCTTATTGGCGGAAAGAGAACACAGCGGCTCTCTGTCGGCGAAACGCTTAAGATTTAAAATAATGGCACCGAGGCTTTAGCTTCGGTGCCATTTTTGATAGAATGTATTCTATGAGAGTAGCTATAATCGGAGCGGGAATTAACGGGCTCTATTTGGCTTGGAAGCTTTCGGAAAAAGGACACAAGATTGCTGTTTTTGAGAAAAAAAATACGATTGGCAAAGAAGCTTGCTCCGGTCTTTTTTCAGAAAGAATTTTGGATTTTATTCCTCAGCTCCGACGCAAGGTCGGAGCTCCGACTGGAACGTCGGAGAGTCAAAAACTGATTCAAAATCAGATAAATTTTACTTTGATTCATTTCCCTAAAAAAACCGTGAGAGTGGATTTTGCCAAAAAGTTTTTTGTCATGAGCCATGCCGAACTGGATAAGGTGGCAGCCGATCTGGCTCGAAAAGCCGGCGCTAAAATAATATTAAGGTCCGACCTCGACGGAGTGAGGTCGGACCTTGCGGATTTCGTCATCGGCTGCGATGGCGCAAATTCGGAAACAAGAAAATCTTTGGGTCTTCCCGATCCTGAATATCGCTTGGGAATATTGGGTTTTGTCTCACGGAAAGATAATTCTAATTTTGTAGAAACATGGCCGGTGGGAAACGGATTTATTTGGAAAATTCCGCGCGGGAAAGAAACAGAATACGGCATAATCGCCGATTTGAATAATGCCAGGAAACTCTTGGATGATTTTTGCCAAAAAAATAATCTTTTATTGGATAATATAAAGTCGGCTTTAATACCGCAGGGATTTTTAATTCCGGAGGACGGCAAAATTACGCTTTGCGGCGATGCCGCCGGTCTGACCAAGCCCTGGTCCGGCGGGGGAGTGATCTGGGGGTTGACGGCAGCCGATTTGCTCTTGAAAAATTTCCCTGATTTAGTAAAATATCATAAGGAAGCAAGAAAAACTTTTTACTATAAGATTATTTTTTCCAAATTATTAACTAAAGCCGTTTATTTTTTAGGCAACAGCAGGATATCTTGGCTGTTGCCCGATAAAATAAAGATTGACGGAGATAAATTACTATGATAAAACCAAAAAGACATTCGCAAAAGAGAGTTTTTCGAAAAAAGGATTTTATGTTGCCGAAAACTAAGATAAAGTTAAGGACAGTAGGGGCAAGATTAGAACGTTAATTAGGAGGTTATTTTGAACGAAGTTCCTTGTCATTTAGCCATAATCATGGATGGCAATCGGCGATGGGCCAGAGAAAAAGCGCTGGCTTTATATGGCGGCCATCAACAAGGCGTTAAAAAAGTCAAAGAAGTCTTAAGGTGGTGCAGGGATCGGAAGATAAAAATTCTAACGCTTTATGCTTTTTCCGCCGAAAATTGGGACAGAAACAAGGAAGAAGTAAGTTTCTTAATGAATCTTTTCCAATCCGCTATTTCCGACGAAATTGACGAGCTTCACCAAGAGGGCATAAAATTTAAGGTTATCGGACAAAAAAACAGATTGCCCGTGAAATTACAGAAATTGGTTGAAGACGCCGAAGCGTTCACGGAAGATAATCAGCAAGGATTTCTTAACTTGGCCATTTCTTACAGTGGGAGAGCAGAAATTGCGCAGGCATTTAAAAAAATGCTGCAAGAAAATATCTCACCCGATGACGTGACGGAAGAAAAAATCGGAAATTATATGCATACTGCCGGCCTGCCTGATCCCGATTTAATTATCAGGACTTCCGGAGAGCAAAGGACTTCGGGATTTCTTTTGTGGCAGTCGGCTTATTCCGAATTATATTTTACCGAAACACATTGGCCTGATTTTTCAGAAGAAGACTTAGATGAGGCCTTAAGGGATTACCAAAAACGCCAACGAAGATTTGGCAGATAAAGAAAGGAGGGTATTATGCGCAAATTAACATGGAAAGAGTCGGTGGGATTAACATGGTGGTTATTAGCCGCATTCCTTGCAGCCGTATGGATTATCAATTTTCTTTTTGATAGTTTTCAGAAAGGCATGTTTATTGTTGTTATCATTGAAACGGTGATTGTCGCTTTGTTTTGGTTTTTCGCTCTCGTAAAACATGTCAAAGATACTGCGTTAAGGTGTTCCTGCGGGCTTTTATGGAAAAATGGCGAACATTGTCCGGAATGCGAGGCTAAAGCTGGCTCTGTTCAAAAAAAATAAATCAAAAGCCGTTCCAAGTAAATCAAGGAACGGCTTTTTTTATTTAAACTTTCTGACCGTTAAGATGGAGAATGCGGCGAGAAACAATCTGGTAGTCCAGGAAGTAGCCCAGTAAAACTGATATGAAGCCACTTAGGACAAGCGTCGGCCCAATCCCCAGAATAGGCTCGCCTTGGCGCACAAAAATCAAATAAGCAGCTGTTACTCCCAGCGCTGTATCAATGCTGACCAGAGACAGCTCTTTAGAGTGTGCTAAAATAAAAAGGGTTTTAACGAATTTGGGAATAAACTTACCGGATTCCCATGTGATACGCAATATGGGCGGGACTATTTTAATAATGCCCCAGCCGATTAGGAAAACTGCGCCGGGCGGCAATACATAAAATAATGTCCTTTTTCTTATTGCCAATATTTCTGAATTCGTTAACACTTCACGGCGGCTAAATGGACCGTATATCGCGCGAGGAATCATAGCTATGGAGAAAATCATATAAAATGGTATATTAATCTTAATATGAAAACTTTCGTTATCATTATAATTATTTTTTTGGCGCTTGGAGCATGGTTTCTCTTTTCAAGATCTTCCGAGCCGGGACCTGATTCAGATATTATTGCAAGAAACGGCCTGCATTGGCACTCAAATTTAAGCATTAATATTTTTGGCGAAGCTCAAGGCATTCCGGCCGGTCTCGGTCTTGAAAAGCTTCCTCATAATCCGATACACACTCACGACCGCGACAACATTATTCATATGGAATTTTCGGGAACAGTCAGAAAAAACGATCTTCTCCTTGACCGATTTTTCGAGGCATGGGGTAAAACTTTTAATAAAGATTGCGTTCTTGATAAATGTTCGGGCGCTGATGGCCGGCTGAAAATGTTAGTTAATGGCAAAGAAAATAGCGACTTCGAAAATTACATGATGCGGGACGAAGATAAAATTGAAATAATTTTAATTAAAAATTAATATAATGGCATGAAAAACTACGGAGAAATTAAAAGTTTGCCGTTCAAGAGTTTGAATGGAATTTCTGATAAGACGATAGATATCCATTGGGGGAAGCTTTATCAGGGCTATGTTAAAAAATGGCAGGAAATCCAAGATAAATTAAAGATAGTTGATTTATCTCAAGCTAACGCCACTTTTTCAGAATTGAGAGAGTTAAAAGTTGAACAAACGTTTACGGCCAATGCCGTGCTTTTGCATGAGGCCTATTTCGATATTCTGGGCGGTCAGGGTCAGCCTGCGGGAGAGATTATAGAGGCTATTAAAAAAGACTACGGCTCTTTGGAAGAATGGATGTTGCATTTTAAGGCCCTGGGATCAGTTTCTCGGGGATGGGTAATTTTGGCTTATGACTTTAACGACGGAAAGTTAAGGAATTATATCGCTGACTCGCATAATTCTTACGGCATTTGGGGCGCGGCTCCGATTGTAGTTTTGGATATGTACGAGCACGCTTATTTCATTGATTTCGGGTCGGACAAAAAAAGCTACATTGAGACCTATTTCCAAAACCTCAACTGGGAAAAAATAGAACAAAAATTCAATAAAATAACAAAAAAATAAATACGAGAGGCTTATTGACGCACCGCGTTAAATGGCTTATTATTATGTTATGGATATTATAATAAACACCTCTTTAATTACGGCATTTTTGGCCGGCATGGCGGCTCTATTTGCGCCATGCTGCATCACTGTTTTATTGCCGTCATATCTGGCTTCAATTTTCAAACAGAAAAAAAAGGTTTTCTTTATGACCTTTATTTTCTTTTTGGGAATATTCACAGTCTTTTTGCCGTTAGGTCTTGGCTTCGGCTGGTTTGGGGGGCTGATTAACCAATTCCACGACTGGATTTATTTTTTCGGCGGAATATTCCTAATCGCCTTGGGTTTTTTCATATTCTTGGGATTTCATCCGCGCCTGCCGTTAAAGGTATCTCCAAAGCTGGCAAGCCAGGGCATTGTTTCAATTTTTCTTTTGGGCATTTTTTCCGGATTAGCCACCACTTGTTGCGCGCCGGTTTTAGCCGGGGTTTTGGCGTTGTCAGTTTTGCCCGGTTCCATGTTTTGGGGAATGATGTACGCCCTAATTTACGTATTGGGCATGGTAGCGCCCCTGTTCATTATCGCTTTATTTTTGGACAAAGTTAACTTTACCGATAAATTCATGGTTTTTAAAAAAACCATCAATTACAAAATTTTAGGCAAAGATGTTTTTGTCACCTTGGCCCAAGCGTTTGCCGGTTTAATGTTTTTCATAATGGGCGGGCTGATTATTTTCCTAACCCTGACCCAGCGCTTAAGAATGGAATCGGATATGCTGGTCAGCGTTAATATTTTCATAGCCAAATACCTTAATATCTTAAAGGGAGTTATTGGCAATATTCCGTGGTTTGTTTTTCCGGTATTGTTTATTTTCATCTTATTTATTATTATAAAAGCGGCGTTAAAACAGATAAAAAATAACGAATTAAAACAATAGCATGAACCCCGTTAGAAGTCTAAGGCATAAAAATTTTAATAAAATTTTTATGCTTGCCATTGCGGGGTAATATTATCAAAAAAAGGTCGTCGGAAATTAGTATTTAACTATATAAAGACGACTTCTAACGGGGTGAAACAAAATATTTCTTTAATTATCGGCATAGTCGTAATTTCTATCTCTATTTTAACCGGAATTATATTCTTGCAGGGCAGGGGAAATAAAGAAACTGCCGGCATGATTGATAACGGACAATTCAGTTTTAAAACAGCCGTCGGCAAGAAAGCGCCTGATTTTAGCCTACCCGACATGGAGGGCAATCAAGTTGCCTTAAGCTCGCTTTTGGGAAAGAATGTTATCTTATTCTTTAACGAGGGATTGATGTGCTATCCGGCTTGCTTGGATCAGGTGGTGGAACTGGATAAATTAAATACGGAAAACACCGTCGCATTTTCAGTAGTTGTTGATTCTTCCAAACAGTGGATTAATGCTCAAAAAGACTTGCCTTATTTAAAAGGAGCGAAAGTGCTTTTTGACGCCGGAGCTAATGTTTCCAAGGCCTACGACACCATGACATTGCCTTCCTCAATGCACAAAGGCGCGTTTCCCGGCCACACTTATTACTTAATTGACAAAGAGGGAATAGTCCGCTTTACGCTGGATGATCCTTATATGGCTAACCGAAACGAAGAATTGGCAAAAGAATTAACAAAACTCTAATGAAAAAAGAGAATTTCTTGCCTCTAAGCATGGTTATTTCCGCTTTAATTTTAGGCGGTTCTTGGGCTTATACCCATGGAGGAATAAAACAGCAGGCCTCGGTATCAGTTATTTCCCAAGAGGGAGTGGAGTTGCCTGTTACCTGGGGCAATATAGGCGCCCAAATGGTGGAAAAAGGAGTTATTGACAGTACGCAGTTTGAATCGCTCTATTCGGAAAGAGGCGGCTTGGATGACGAAATGAAAAAAATTCTTTATGGCTCGGATAACGGAAAAATAAAAATGACTCCGGAAAATGCCGGTTTTTTGCTTAATGTTTTCTGGGCTTTAGGCCTGGGCAATAAAAATCCAATTTTGGAAAACGGCCCCATGTCCGATCCGCAATATGGAGGCGCCGGCAACTTTGCCTCAACTGGCGGCTGGACGATAGCTAAGGGCGATGCCATGGATCACTACA
>Ga0209541_10009042_pt1 | contig 16240 bp, 23 predicted proteins | sample RifCSPlowO2_01_FD_184027 | JGI IMG/M metagenome (GOLD analysis project Ga0209541, IMG submission 184027) | Groundwater microbial communities from Rifle, Colorado - Rifle CSP2_plank lowO2_0.1 (SPAdes) (version 2) | ecosystem: Environmental > Aquatic > Deep subsurface > Groundwater | place...
CACCTTATACATATAGACGCATATAGATTTGAAGACGAAAAAGAACTGTTACACCTCGGCTGGGCTGAAATCATTGCCGATCCGCATAACCTGATATTTATCGAGTGGCCCGAGCAGGTCAAAGGCATAATGCCAAAGGGGCACATTCAAATACACTTCAAGCATAAAAGGGAGAATGTGCGGGAGATAGAGCTTAAAATGATATAATAGGTCTAATGAAAGAAAAATCTACTTCAAAAAGGATTGTATTGCTTGACGCTCACGCGATCATACACAGGGCGTATCATGCTTTGCCAGAGTTTTCTAATTCAAAAGGCGAGCCGACAGGAGCTCTGTATGGGATATCTACGATGCTGATGAAGATCATTGGAGAATTGAAACCCGACTACATCATCGCCTGTTATGATATGGCCGAAAAGACTTTTCGCCACGATGCATACGAGGCGTATAAAGGTGGTAGGAAAAAGGCAGATGACTCGCTAGTTGCACAAATAATTCGCTCCAAAGAGATATTTATAGCATTTGGTATACCGATATATGAAAAGGCGGGGTTTGAGGCAGACGACATACTCGGAACTATTGTGGAACAATTACACAAAGATAAAGACATCGAAATAATAATTGCGTCTGGCGATATGGACACAATGCAATTGGTGGATAAGAAAAAGGTACAGGTATATACACTCAAAAAAGGCATCAATGATACTATATTGTATGATGAAAAATCAGTGGTAGAGCGTTTTGGATTTTTGCCAAAACTATTGCCAGATTATAAAGGATTGCGAGGTGACCCGTCAGATAATATTATCGGTATTCAAGGTATTGGAGAAAAAACAGCTACGACATTGATAGTTGAGTTTGGAACTATTGAAAATATATATAAAATACTAAAAAATAATAAAAATAAATTTAAAGAGATTGGTATTACAGATAGGATAATTGGCCTCTTGGAAGAAGGGGAAGAAGAAGCAATGTTTTCAAAGACACTCGCACAGATTCGCAGAGACGCACCGATAGATTTTAAAAGACCACAAAAAACATGGAAAGAAAATTTAGATAATGAAAAAGTAAAAACTTTGTTTAAAGAACTTGAATTCAAAAGTTTGTTTGAAAGATTCATAAAAATATTTGGTGGCGAGATGGAAAAAACCGTTGAAAACAAAGAGGAAATAGACGAAAAAGAATTAGAAAAAGTTGGAATCGGATTGTGGGTTTTGAAGTCTGATATTTCAAATCCGACAGTTGAGGATATTTTGGATTACACAAACACCACTGGATTCATCCAAGCAAAAGAAAAAATACTAAAAGAACTCAAAGAAAAAGATATGATAAAAGTATATGAAGAAATAGAGTTGCCGATATATCCGATAGTCAAAGAGATGGAGCATAATGGTATTTTGATAGACAAAAAATATTTCAAAGACTTGTCTGAAAAATATCATACAGAACTTTCAAAACTAGAAACAAAGATATGGGATTATGCTGGTGGAGAGTTCAATGTAAATTCTCCTAAACAATTAGGGGGGGTGCTTTTTGATAAATTAAATTTGACCGTTAGTGGTTTAAAAAAAAGTGAAGGCGGAGCAAGGTCTACTAGGATATCCGAACTTGAAAAGCTTCGTGGTATGCATCCGATTATAGACGAGATAACTTCATATAGAGAATTACAAAAGCTACTTTCTACTTATATTGATCCTATTCCGCTTATGGTGGCAGAAGACGGTAGATTGCACGCAAAGTTTATCCAGGCAGGTACAACGACGGGGAGGTTTGCGTCTGCTAATCCAAATTTACAAAATATTCCCATTCGTACCGAATTAGGAGGCACAGTACGCAAAGGGTTTATTGCACCAAAAGGAAAGGTGCTTCTTTCTTTGGATTATTCTCAGATAGAGCTCCGCGTGCTCGCGATACTTTCTGGGGATGAGTATCTCTCTCAGGTTTTTATAAATGGTAAAGATATTCATAGTGCCGTAGCTTCAAAAGTTTTTGGTGTTGAGGAAAAAGATGTTACTTCTGATATGAGGAGACAAGCCAAAGTGATAAATTTTGGTGTAGTTTATGGTATGGGTGTGACCGCACTCAAAGAAAATCTCGGCACTACTCGTGCTGAAGCAGAAAAATTCCACAACAATTATTTTCAACAATTTCCTACAATTAGCGAATATTTGGAAGGGTTAAAAAGTAGTGCCAGCTCAAAAGGATATTCTATAACACTTTTTGGCAGACGCAGATATTTTCCGGAGATTAGGTCTGCAATACCGTTTATCAAAGCTATGGCGGAGAGGACTGCTACGAATGCACCAATTCAAGGCACTGCTGCCGACATAATGAAGCTCGCTATTCGTCTAGTAGATGAATCTTTAATAAAAATAAAACTGAAAGATAAAACGAAACTTATGATGGTTATACACGATGAATTAGTGTTTGAAGTAGAAGAGGGATATATAAACGAAGTGACAAAAGCGATAAAAGATGGTATGGAAAATGTATTAGAAAGATCATTTTTAAACTATAAAACAGATGTGCCTTTATCTGTGAATTATGAGTCTGGCAAGAGGTGGGGGGAGTTGAAATAAAAGGGGCTTTAATGGCAATTGTGATACTATAAAAATATGAAAAAGATTCGAGCACAAGGGCTACAAGTCTATACATTCAAAAAGAACGAAAATGACTATATTTCGTTAACGGATATGGCCCGTTATAAAAACCCCTTGAAACCAAAGGATGTTGTGAAGAATTGGATACGAAACTACTCCACCATAGAATTTTTGGGTATTTGGGAGTCTATTAACAACCCTAATTTTAAAGGTGTCGAACTAGACTCCTTTAAAAAAAGTGCTGGGGCAAACAGTTTTTCCCTTACTCCAAAACGATGGATTGAAAAAACCAGTGTTTATGAACGAAGCATAAAGTATCAGAAATACTAAAATCATTATGGATAAGAAATCATTAAATAGCAACTTACACAAGGCAAACAAAGCAAAGAAAGACGAGTTTTATACTCAGCTTGTTGATATTGAAAAAGAGCTAAAAAACTACAAAGAACAATTTCGTAACAAGGTGGTATATTGTAATTGTGACGACCCTTTTGAAAGTAATTTTTTTAAATATTTTGCCTCAAATTTTAATGCCTTAGGTTTAAAGAAACTTATTGCTACAAGTTACAAGCCATCACCAATTGCAAATACTCAGCTAGGATTGTTTGGTGACGATAAGACACTCGCTCCTTTAAAGGGTCGTCCCAAAAATAATGCTAACAAATTTATTATTAATGAAGTTTGTGATCTCGACGGCGATGGTGCGTTTGATTTGCGCGATATTGCAGAACAACTTAAAGCAAACAAAAATAATGAATGGTCGCCAATGGAGGGCGATGGAGATTTTAGAAATAAAGAAAGTATTGAGCTTTTAAAACAAGCTGATATTGTGGTAACAAACCCACCCTTTTCCCTTTTTCGAGAATATATAGCACAACTTACAGAATATGATAAAAAGTTTTTGATATTAGGATCTCAAGGTGCTGTTATATATAAAGAAATTTCTAGTATAATAAAAGAAAATAAACTATGGCTTGGATATGATAATGGTGGCACAAAATGGTTTCAAGTTCCTGATGATTATGATATCCCAACAGAATCAAGAAAGAAAAAAGTGAACGGTATAAAATATTTTAGTATGGGAAGTGTTAATTGGTATACTAATTTAGAGGTCGCAAGGCGTCACAATGATCTTGTTTTGTATAAAAAATATAATTCTAAAGAATATTTAAGTTATGATAATTATAATGCAATTAATGTGAATAAATATATAGATATTCCAATGGATTATGAAGGGATAATGGGTGTTCCAATTACATTTTTAAATTATCATAATCCTGATCAGTTTGAAATTATAGGTTTAGATAGATATACAGGAAAAAATGGAGATAAGGATTTCACGATTAACGGAAAAATGTTGTTCCGTAGAATTTTAATTAAAAATAAGAAACCACAAAAATAATTATGAAAAATCCCAAACCTAACAATTCAATACTCATTTATGAAGGTGAAAATGGCAAACCTAATATTGAAGTGCGTGTTGAAAATGAAACTGTGTGGTTATCGCAAGTGCAACTTGTTGAACTTTTTCAGTCAAGTAAGGCGAATGTAAGTGAACATATCAAGAACATATTTACTGAGGGGGAATTAATACAGGATTCAGTTGTTCGGAATTTCCGAACAACTGCGAAAGACGGAAAAACTTACGATATAGTACATTACAACCTAGATATGATTATCTCACTGGGTTATAGGATAAAGTCAGATATTGCTACTCGTTTTCGCCAGTGGGCTACGGCAAGACTTCGTGAGTATTTGATTACTGGTTTTACAATGAATGATGAATTGTTGAAAAATAATGGTGGTGGCGTATATTGGAAGAAACTCTTGTCCCGTATTCGTGATATTAGATCAAGTGAGAAGATGTTGTATAGGCAAGTACTGGATATCTATTCCACAAGCGCGGATTATGACCCCAAATCTTTACACTCAATTGAATTTTTCAAAATTGTGCAAAATAAATTGCACTACGCTGTGCATAAAGAAACTGCAGCAGAAGTTATTTATAATCGTGCCAACAGTGATAAAGAATTTATGGGCTTAACTGTCTTTGCTGGGGATTTGCCAGTACTTGAAGAAGTAAGAATTGCAAAAAATTATTTGTCCGAAAAAGAGTTAGAGAAATTAAATAGACTCGTCTCGGCATATTTTGAATTAGCGGAATTGCGGGCCATGGATAAGAAGATAATGTATATGACAGACCACATTGCATCTTTGGATAAATTGCTTACTGATTATGGCGAAGGGGTTTTGATTGATGCTGGGAAAGTTACACATAAGAAAGCCATAGAAAAAGCAGAAAATGAGTACAAAAAATTTCAAGCCAAGACACTCTCGTCTGTTGAAAAGGCCTATTTGGAAAACATTAAATTGCTGGAGAAAAAGTTAGTTAAAAAAGATATATAAAAAATAATATGAAAATAGATTTATATAAAATAAAAATTAGAGAAGTTGTAAAAGATTACAAAAATAGTGCTGAAGAAGGAGTGTCTGCCTTTGGTGGTAAATTAGATATTCGTCCAAAATACCAGAGAGAATTTGTATATGACGCTAAACATCGTGACGAGGTAATCAAAACTGTTAAAAAGAATTTTCCGCTTAATGTTATGTATTGGGTAAAAAAAGAAGATGGAAATTTTGAGGTTCTTGATGGTCAACAGCGAACAATTAGTATTGCACAGTTTGTAAATGGTGACTTCTCTATTGACTTTAACGGTAGAACTGCAATGTTCCATAATTTAACACCAGAAGAAAAAGAACAGATCTTGAATTATGAATTAATGATATATCATTGTGAGGGAGAAGAGAAAGAGAAACTAGATTGGTTTAAAATTATCAATATTGCAGGTATGGAGTTAACACCTCAAGAATTAAAAAATGCAGTGTATACCGGATCGTGGCTTTCAGATGCGAAACTTAAATTTAGTAAAACAAATTGTGTGGCGTATCTTTTGGCAAATGATGGCGGGCAGTTGGTGAGCGGTTCACCAATTCGGCAGGAGTATTTAGAAACTGTACTTTCTTGGATTAATAATGAAGAAATTGAAGATTATATGTCAAAACATCAGCATGATAAAAATGCAGATGAGCTTTGGCAATATTTTCAAGATGTAATTCACTGGGTACGAAAAACTTTCCCAAATTACAGAAAGGAAATGGCGGATGTAAATTGGGGAGAACTTTATAATGAGCTTAAGGACAAAAAACTTAATTCAGAAAAACTTGAAAAAGAAATCAAAAAATTAATGCAAGACGAAGATGTAACAAAAAAATCTGGTATTTACTCCTATGTATTAACTCAAAAAGAACGATATCTCTCTATCCGTGTTTTTACACCAAACATGAAGCGTGAGGCGTACGAAAAGCAAGATGGTATTTGCCATGTGTGTAAAAAAGAGTTTGCTATCGGCGAAATGGAAGCAGATCATATTAATCCGTGGCATGACGGGGGAAGAACTATCGCTGAAAATTGCCAAATGCTTTGTAAAGAAGACAACAGAAGAAAGTCTGGGAAATAAAATGTCCTTAATTATGTATATGTTATAATATAACTATATGGAAACAAAAAAGCCATCTGTGCACGAAGTTCTTGCCCGATCGTATTCTATATATCTTATAGGTGTATTTATTGGACTTGTGGTAGATTATTTTTATCCAGTTAGGGTTATCTCAAACGAGGTCGGGTCTGCGGTGGGTCTGATACTCCTTGTATTGGGAGGAATCTTGATATTGTGGGCGCAAAAGACTTCAAGTAAATTGCGAGGAAGACCACAGCCACTACAGATGATAGACTTTAAAAAGGGGCCATATTCTTATACTCGCCAGCCGACAAATGTGGGTTTAATAATGCTGACTCTCGGTTTTGCTTTTGTAGAAAATTCTTTGATACTCATAGTTGCTGTTTTAATATCGTTTACAGTATCTTTAAAATTTATAAGAAAAGAGGAATCTATTTTGGGGGAGAGATACGGAGAGATTTATTTAAATTATAAAAAGGAAGTAAAAAGATGGTTTTAATTCCATGATTTACTGCATCACCGGCACCGACAACCAAAAAAGAAAGATTGCCACTGAAAAAGTGGTGGGAAATTTTGTATCTCAAAATTTCCCTATAAACAGATTTAGTACCAAAGATTTGGATATCTTAGAAGAACTAGCTGGAAGTACTGGACTGTTTTTCGAAAAACATGTTTCGGTATTTGATCAAGTGCTTGAGAAAAAGGAACACAGTGAAATACTTTTGAGTAAAATAGAAATACTAAAAGATTCACTAAATATATTTATATTTATAGAGCAGTCTTTGCTAAAGGATACCTCTGATGCTTTCAAAAAACACGCAGAGATATTTGAAGTATTTGATATGCCAAAGGATACATATAAAGGGTTCAATGTATTTACTTTGACTGACGCATTTTGTAATAGAGACAAAAAGTCCTTGTGGATACTGTATCAAAAAGCATTAATGGAAAATATTGTAGTAGAAGAAATACTTCATAAATTATTTTGGCAGGTCAAGATGCTTTTGATAATAAAGAGCAACCCAAATCCAGATCAATTAAAAAGACTTGTTATCAAAGACTTTACTTTTAATAAATCCAAAGCATCAGTGAAAAATTTTACTGATGTAGAGCTTCATAAATTCTCATTTGATCTAGTATCTATCTTGCACGATGGCAGGAGGGGTCGGGAGACCAGTGTGGCACTAGAGAAGTTTTTGATAAATGCATTTTAGGTGATTTTGTTAATAACTGTATAATGTCATTATGAAATATAAGTTTTTTATGAGTTCCGAAAAAGCGTGGGATGCGATGTTTAATGCTATTTCAAATGCAAACAAATCTATTTATCTCGAAATGTATATTTTCCAAAATGATATGGAAAAATATAATTTTTTTGATATTTTGAAACAAAAAGCTAAACAAGGATTACAGATTAAAATCATATTGGACTCATTTGGAAGTTTTGGTTTGAATAAAAATTCTATTTCAGAATTGAGAGAATCTGGAGTAGAGATACTTTTTCATAGTTATTTACTAAACAGAACTCACAGAAAAGTTCTGGTAGTAGATGAACGTATCGCATTTGTTGGTGGTGTTAATATACACAATACTGCTAGGTTTTGGAATGACTTAATGGTGCAAATTAGGGGCATCCTCGTAAAAAGTATGACATCATCTTTTGTGAGGTCTTATGTTGGGGCTGGAGGGAAAGACCCGATATTGCTTGGCAAAAATAAAAAAATTGTTTTGGTAAAAGTTGGTACTTGGCTAGTAGAGCACTCACCACTCAGAAAGAACTTTTATTTTAAAAAGATGTATAAGAAGCATTTAAAAAGGGCACAAAAAAATATTATTCTTATTACACCATATTTTATACCAAAGCGTTGGATTTCAGCAGAATTACACCAGGCCGTGCTTCGTGGAGTTATTGTTAGTGTTTTGGTGCCGAGACATACAGACCGTTTTTTTATTGATAGAGTTAATTATTTTTATATGTATAGGTTTTCTAAATTGGGAATAAAATTTTATTTAGAATCAAATATGAACCACGCCAAAGCAATGATTATAGACAATAAAGAAGCAATGGTTGGGTCACAAAATTTAGATTTTTTATCTTTTGATTACAACTCTGAAGTAGGTATTTTTTTTACAGATACAAAAGAAGTTTCAAAACTTTTAGAAATTTCAGAAAAATGGAAAAAGGATTCCATTTTGTTTGATTATGTTAACTACAAGCCAAAATGGTTTGATTATCTATTGTCCCCGTTGATAAATCTTTTTTCTAGGATATTCTTTTAGGAGGTTGTTTATAAATTCAAAAATCGAAACAAAAATATCCCGAAAGCGACAGAGACATTGAGTGATTCTTTTCTGCCAGACATGGGGATTTCTGCAATAGTGTCGCAGTTTTTTAAAATAGCAGGGGATATGCCCGTTACTTCATTGCCCATCAGAATAGCATTTTTATTTTTTGATTTTATTTTTTTATAATTAATAGAATTTCTGGACTGCTCCACTCCCACTATGAAATACCCATCTTTTTTTAATTTTTTTAAAATGGGTGTGGTGGTTTTTAAATATTCCCACTCTATATATTTTTCTGCACCAAGTGCTGACTTTGAAATATCACTTCTTTCTCGATTAAATTTGTCTATTGGGGTAGGGGTGTATCCAGATAAATAGATTTTTGAAATCCCGCCCGCTTCTGCGGTGCGGAACATTGACCCGACATTTTGAGCACTTCGGATATTGTGTAGTATAAGTATGGTTGTCTTTTCCATATTTTTAAGGTATATTATATGGGTTATAAAAGCAACTGCATTTATTTTGCGCACAAATTAAATAGTATCCATATGCGCTCGTAGCTCAGTCGTAGCGGCTCCAGTAGTTTGTAGACAAAGCTATGTGCTATATAACAACAACATAACATTCTGCGCTCGTAGCTCAGTCGGTAGAGCAGCTCCCTTTTAAGGAGATGGTCGAGGGTTCGATTCCCCCCGAGCGCACAATAATAAAAGCCCCAAAGGGGCTTTTATTATTGTGACCGATGAACTCTTACAGCTTCTGTCTCTTTCCATATGTCGTCCCGCCATCTGTTCCATCCATTGGCGTGATATACGGTTTGTATTTATTTTCTACTCTTTGTGGCCCACCAGTAAAAAACCAGACAAGCCAAAGTATAACAAAAAATATTATTACCCATCTAAAAAAATCTTTTGGTTCGTGTGGAATATTGTCTGTACTAAATAAAGCCATATATTCTGATTATATCATAAAGTTTTTATAATAAATTATTTGTTATTTAGATTTTTTAGTGCTTCTTTGATTCTAGCAGAAGTCCCGATGATATCAGAAGGGATAGATTTGAGTGCATCACGGGCTTCATTTTGTGAATAACCAAGAGACTTCAATCCCTCAAGCGCGTCCAGTTCATCTTTGTGATATCCCTCTTCGTCTTTGTGTCCTAGCGCAGAGAGTTTGTCACGGAGTTCTATGACTATTTTTTCCGCAGTTTTTTTACCAATACCGGATATTTTTGTGAGATAAGAAATATCACCAGATGCGATAGCTTTTTTGAGAGTTTCCATAGGGGCGATACTGAGTATGCCGAGTGCTCCACGAGGACCAATACCAGAAATGCAGATAAGCATCTCAAAAAATTTCTTTTCGTCTTCTTCTATAAATCCAAAGAGATCCAATGCATCTTCGCGGACATGCATATGTGTCCAAAGGGAACATTGAGAGTCTTTTTTAAAGGAAAGACTTTGCAATGTATCAATAGAAGCAAATATTTTGTATCCCAATCCGCCAGTTTCAATAACGGCAAACTTGTCATTAGTAGATAGTATTTTGCCAGTGATGTGATATATCATATATACTATTATAACAGAATTAAGGCGTCAGTAGATAAATTTGCTTTTTATTGCAAAAGATGTTAGATTACCTATATATAAATAAGTATTAAATAAACCAATGCCAATCACCCAATCAGCAAAAAAAGCCCTTAGGGCGTCTCTTACAAAAAAAGCTTTTAATGACCAAAAGAAAAAGGTTATGAAAGAACAAGTGAAAAAGATTGAAAAATTTGTAAAAGAAAAGAATAAAGTAGATGCCACAAAAAGTTTAAGTTTGGCTTACAAAGCTATAGACAAAGCAGCAAAGAAAGGTGTCATCAAAAAGAACACTGCTTCCAGAAAGAAATCCAGACTTGCAAAACTAACTGCAAAAGCATAAACAAAACAAATCCCGATTTAGTTCGGGATTTGTTACAATATACTTATGTCACACCTTATAGAATTTTATGGAGAAGAGTGCCCAAACTGTATAGAGGCCAGAAAGGTTACCAAAAAGCTTGAAGACAAAGAAGGTATAAAGATAGATCGTATAGAAATATGGCACAACAAAGAAAATATGAAAAAGATGGAGGAATGTGACAAAGGTGAGTGTGACGGCGTGCCCTTTTTTGTAAATACTAAAACAGGAAAAAGACTCTGCGGGGAAGTGAGCTATAATGAATTCAAAGAGTGGGCGCTGGAAGAGAAATAGTTTTTAGAAAATATAAATATGCTCTCGTAGTTTAACGGATAGAATACTGGCCTGCGAAGCTGGTGATCCAGGTTCGATTCCTGGCGGGAGCACAAAAATAATAGAAGTATAAATTAAAACCCTAGTTTGTCCATAATCCTGTGTGCAAAAGGTTCTTCTATTTTTTTCTCTTCTATATTTTTATCTATAAACGCTTTGATTAGATTCTCTTCATTGATATGGTCTATTGGTATTACAAGTACAGGCATAAATGCTTTATCAATCGTGATGAGTAATTTTTTGGAATGTGGCGGTTGTGTAATCCAAAATGATTTCAGATGCTGATATGTATATAATTTTTTATCAATATATAAACCACTTCTGTTTATTTTATATGAAATCATTTCTGGCGGACGAAAACTAAAATATATTAAAATACCAGCTGAGAGTATTATAAATACAGCAAATAAGGGGTCTTTGTAAATAATCGCGGCGATACTTCCACAGACAGCAATAATCCCTACTGCCCAATACCAATCTACACTTCTGGTTTTATGTTCATAGTCTAAGGCACTCCACTCTAACTCATTTTTATTTTCTTCAGGGGTCATATATAAATTATATCAAATAATGAATAGTATTACTAAGTGGACAAAGTAAATAATTGAAAAATAACGGTATTTATGATAGTCTGTAAAAATGATGTTAATAAATAGCTTTAATCAAAATATGTGGGTTATGGGTACTATTATTACTTTTTTAGTATTATGGACACTTATTTGGAAAGGATTTGCATTGTGGACATCAGCAAGGAAGGGGAGTAAGGCATGGTTTATTCTGTTGCTTATAATAAATACATTTGGAATCTTAGAAATTATTTATATTTATTTGATAGCAAAAAAGAGTGAAGAAAATGAAAAATTAATGGAATAAATATACGGAGGTGTGGCTGAGTGGTTGAAGGCACTAGTCTTGTCAGCCCAAGGCTGATCCGCCTTGGGCGGAAAAACTTATTTTATATGAATTACGTTTATATTTTAAAAAGTGATAAAACAGGAAAACTGTATAAGGGTAGCACTGGAGACTTAAGGGAGAGAGTTGGTAATCATAACAATGGGAAGGTGATATCAACCAAAGACGGAAGACCTTGGAAATTAGTGTATTATGAAGCTTTCTTGTCAAAAATTGATGCTAGGCGGGAAGAGTTGTTTTTGAAAACAGGAAAAGGTAGGGAAAGAATAAAGTTCTTATTAAAAGATATATAATAGTTTGGTAAAAGAGTGGAGGCGTCGCATAGTTGGTCTAGTGCACTCGTCTTGAAAACGAGAGTCCTTCACGGGACCGTGAGTTCGAATCTCACCGCCTCCGCTTTGTTACTAAATCTATATAGTAAAAGAAATAAACCCTCCATTTTATGTTATCATAACTTTATGAGATATCTAGGCATAGACTATGGGACAAAGATGGTTGGGGTGGCTATCTCGGACGAGATGGGGAGCTTGGCTTTTCCAAAGGATATTTTTCAGAATGATGACACGTTGATGCCTAATATTTTGAAACTTTGTGAGGAAGAAGAGGTGGGAGATATCGTACTTGGGGAATCACAGACTCATGATGGGCAACCTAACAAGATTATGAAAGAAATCATAGAGTTCAAAGAAAAACTAGAACAAGAATCTGGTAAGCAAGTTTTTTTGGAGAGAGAATTTATGACGAGCCACGAAGCCAGCAGACAGAGGTTTGAAATGAAAAGTGAACAAGGGAGAAATAAAAAAGAAGATAACAAGAGGGTAGATGACTCGGCTGCGGCACTGATATTGCAACGCTTTCTTGATAAGCGAGCTGGTTCCGAGAGATAATTACTTTTAACTTTATAACATTATAACTTTCAACTACTCATATGATTAATTACGATGATTTTGCAAAAGTAGAAATAAAGGTCGGGAAGATACTTTCGGTGGAAAAAATTCCTGATAGTGAAAAACTATTAAAATTGATAGTAGATTTTGCTGAGCCCGAACCGAGGGTTATAGTATCCGGTATATCAAAATACTTTCTTGATGAGCAGACATTGGTTGGAAAGAAAACTACGTTTGTGACCAATTTGGAGCCGAGAAAACTCATGGGTTATGAGTCTAATGGTATGCTATTTGCAGTATCTACAGAAGGCGGGGCTTTTTCATTGTTTGATGTCGGGGAGGATATACCCCCGGGGACAAAAGCAAAATAATATGGAACTATTTACCGACCCGTTACCTATATTGAAAGCAATTGGAATGATAGGTCTTTTTTGTATCATATTTGTGGAATCTGGTCTTTTGATTGGAATCTTTTTACCAGGAGACTCTATATTGTTTACTGCTGGACTGTTGGCCTCGCAGGGATTTTTTCCCATCATTCCGCTTATTGTTGGCTGTGTTATTGCTGCAATATTAGGAGACAGTGTCGGATATTATTTAGGGAAAATAACAGGAGACAAGATATTTACCAGAGATAATTCGTTGTTTTTTCATAAAGATAATTTACAAAAAGCAAAAGTATTTTATGAAAAGCACGGCAAAAAAACTATTGTTTTGTCGCGCTTTATACCAATAATTCGCAGTTTTACCCCTATGCTCGCAGGCATAGGCAAAATGCATTATAGAACATTTCTTACGTATAATATCATCGGTGGTTTGACATGGTGTGTCTCAGTGATTTTGATTGGCTATTTCTTGGGGACGCAAATACCAAATATAGAACAGTATGTTCTACCTATTGTCGGGATAATTATTATTATATCGTTCGTGCCATTACTTTTTGCTAAATTTAAAAAATAATTGCTTTTATCTATGCTCGCTATGGCGTATAATATAACTAATGCAAAAAAGTTTTATAAATAAATTTTTTCCTGTACCGGGATTTTTAGTAATGTCGTCTGTGGGTTTTGATATTTCCGATCAAACAATAAAATATGCAGGTCTTGTTCAAAAAAATAATGGTTTGCAACTAGGAAAATTTGGATCAATAAGATTAGAGCCAGGGATTATTAAGTCTGGAGAAATTATTGGTCAAGAAAAGTTTAAAAAGATTCTTTCAGATTTTTCTAAAAAGGAGGATATTAAATTTGTTCGCGTAGCATTATCTGAACAACAAATATATCTTTTTACTTTATCTCTACCAGAGATGGAGTATAAAACAATTTCAGGGGCAATTGAACTTCAGTTAGAAGAACACATACCGATAGATGTGAATAATGTTATTTTTGATTTCGAAATATTAGAAAAAAAGGATGGTAAAATGATGGTGCAAGTAGTGGCGTCTCAAAAGGGGATAGTAGAAAATTATATATCTTTAATAAAAGAAGCAGGGATGATTCCTTTGAGTATAGAAGTAGAAGGGCAAGCGATTGCTAGGTCTGTAATAAAGAAGGGTTCAAATGAAACAGTAATGATTGTTGATTTTGGGGAACTTCGCACAGGCATTTCTGTGGTAAGTAATGAAAATATTCATTTTACCTCTACTATAGATATAGGAGGTATTAGTATTACAAAACTTATAGAAAAAAATTTTGGAATAAGTTTTGAAGAAGCAGAGGAATTAAAACAAAAAACTGGACTAAAAAAGACAGTAACACATTCAGATCTTTTCCCTGTACTATTAAATGGTGTGTCTGTTTTGAGAGATGAAATAAATAGACATTTTGTGTATTGGCACACACACAAAGAAGACAGTGGACTAGATAGACCCCACATAGAAAAGATAATATTGTGCGGAGGAGATTCAAACTTACCAGGACTTAAGGATTATTTGAGTGCTAGTTTGAGAGTAAAGGTCGAGATTGCAGATGTTTGGGTCAATATTAATTCGTTTGGGAAATATATTCCAGAAATAAATTTTAATAATTCACTAGGATTTGCAACGGCACTAGGTCTCGCATTGAGAGATTTTGATATATGATAAATTTATTGCCAACAGAAGAAAAGAAAAAACTTGGAGTTCAATATATACTTAGGATATGGGCTACTTTCTTCTGCGTATTATTTCTTTTGGGATTGTCCGCCATCGCGTTATTGACGCCAGCGTTTATTTTGTCCTTGTTTAAAGAAAATATTTCAAAAGACAAAATAGAAAATCTACAAAAAAGAGAAAATTTTAATCTTGATAAAGAAACAGAAAATTATATTTTAGATATGAATACAAAGATTGATACTATTCTTCCTTTTGTAAACAATAAACTAGAAGCATCAGATATTTTTAGAGAAATTTTAGTTAATAAAGATCAAAATATAAAAATTAATACATTTTCATATAGTATTGGCAAGGACGGGATAATTATTGTACAAATTAAAGGAATATCAAATACTAGAGAATCATTGATAAAATTTTTAAAAAAACTAGATACACAAAATATGTTCGCAAAGATTGATTTACCGGTATCTAATTTTGTAAAGAACAAAAATCTTGAATTTGATTTTAATCTTAAAGTTATTAATAAAATATGATAATTAAAACAAAAGTCTTTAAAATTTTGATATTATGTATAATTTTGAATATAGTGATATTCTCAGTATTTTACTATATATATAAACAAATAGTGTTTAAAAACCAAAAGATAATGTTTGTATCATCTGAGGTTAATAATGCTTCAGAAAAAGAATCTAAAATATCTAATATAAAAAAAGAAATAAAATTGAGAGGAGAAGACAAAACAAAGCTTGATTCTAATTTTATAAATGTAGATAGTGTGGCCGATTTTTTTAATGAAATAGAAAATTTAGGGAAACAAGTCGGGGTTTCTGTTGAATTAGGAAATGCTGATTTTTCTAAGGACAAGAAAAGGAGGTTACAGCTTTCGTTTAGTATTGTTGGTAGTTTTGATGCGGTCAATAAATTCACATATTTATTAGAAAATTTTAAATATGAATTTGAAGAAAAGAAAGTAATATTAAGTAAAAATACCACAGATTTGATGGACTCAATGCTTGTAAAAAATTTATGGAAAGGGCAATATGATATTGATTTAGTTAGCTTTGTTTCCCAATAAAATTATGAAAATATTTACAAATAAAAACTTTTTAAATAAAATTAAAGAAATAATAATACGGATGAAAAGAGACTCTCATCAAAATCCATTATTTGCGTGGAAGATTATTTTGGTTTCATTTCTTGTTGGTTTTATTAGTTTTGCTATATTTGGTGCAAATTTATTTTTTAAGGTTCAAAATGAAGATTTTCAAAAAGATTCAACAAATACGATAACTAATATTGTAGGCATTAAGGTAAATCAATTAAAAAAGGTAATTTTTTATATTAATGAAAAGGAAACACGCTTTAATGCAGCATTGAATTCAAAGGACAAGATTATTGACCCGTCGCTCTAAAATTGGTATATTATAAAGGTTAAAGTTTTTGCCTTCGTAGTTCAATGGATAGAACAAGGCTCTTCTAAGGCCTTGATGTAGGTTCGATTCCTACCGAAGGCACCATTACAAAAACCTCCCGCAGTAGGAGGTTTTTGTAATGGTGTGTCTATTGTACCAAGTTAGAACCTATTTTCAAAATCATAATCACTAGCGTTCCCCGCGCACTAAAGTGCCTCTGTGCGAAGCACAGAGCTTCTGCTGAAGCAGAAGT
>Ga0209541_10009046_pt1 | contig 16234 bp, 17 predicted proteins | sample RifCSPlowO2_01_FD_184027 | JGI IMG/M metagenome (GOLD analysis project Ga0209541, IMG submission 184027) | Groundwater microbial communities from Rifle, Colorado - Rifle CSP2_plank lowO2_0.1 (SPAdes) (version 2) | ecosystem: Environmental > Aquatic > Deep subsurface > Groundwater | place...
GCAAGCCAAAAAGCAAAATTGTGAATTTGAGTTGGAAAAAATTAAACATTAATTTTTTCCTTAAAATAAAACTGAATTAGATCGCTTAATCTTCTTAAATAATAAATTGTTTATCAAATTGCAAATCAAAAAGTTATAGGAAATTTAAAATAGTTTAGCCTGTTTCTCAGGCAACAAAGCTTCTCCATAAACTCCTAATAATTTACTACTCCTTAATTACCATCGGTTTTGAGAAATATTTAAATAATCCGCAGATTTAAATTAAGCATGAAAATTCATCTAAAAGATTTTCCCGAGGATATATATGTTAAATTAGATAAAAATTATAGAGAAAATTTATTCAAGAGATTAAATAAGTTTAAATTGAAGTATTTAAATCAAAAGTTAGGGGTAAGTAAAACAACCATAATTAAATGGGGAAAAAGAGCAGAATATATATCTATAGGAAACCTAAAGAAAATATTAAATCTATTAAGAGAAAGTTTTAAGATTTTAGAAAATAAAATCATTTCCTATGGGACCAAAAGAAGCAAGTATTTTATAAAAAATCCTAAACTACCTATAAGTGATTCTCCAGAATTAAGAGAGATAATAATTCATATAATGTGTGACGGGTGTTATAGCAAAGAGAATGGTTATGCTGCGTATTATAACTTCCCTAAAGAAACTAAAGAGGAATTTGTCAAAGAACTAAAAGAATGTTTTGGTGAAGTAGACTTAGTTGTTAATAAAGATCATGTTCATTTTCCAACAGCAATCCCTTTTGTATTAGGAGAATATTTTAAGGTTGACTTTCACAGCAAAAAATGCAGAATACCGAAAGAATTTTTTAAAGGAGATAGAAAAAAATTGAGTGCTATCATCAGGGCATCAATTATCGATGAAGGAACAGTAGATGGAAGCAATGTTAGAATTGATTCATGCAACAAAGAATTCTTAGAAGACTTAAAGAAAGTATGCGAACAGGTTAATTACAAATGTGGTAAAATATGGGAATCTAATGGTCCAATTTTTAGATTTAATATTTTAGCTGAAACCCTTAAACAATTAAAAAAGGATATGAAAGAATTGCCTATCCTAAAAAAACAACAACTTATAGATATCACAGAAAAAAATCAAAGAAGAAATTGGAAGTACAAACTCCCTGGAGAAGTCAAAAAACAGATACTTAATATACTATTAAAAAAGCCAAAAAGAGGGATAGAATTGATATTAAAACTTGAATTGCCAAAAACAACAATCCAAAATCATTTAAAATGGCTTAAGAATAGAGAAATAATCGACTATAAAGAAGGTAATAAAAGAACTTACTTTATTAAAAATAAAGAAAAAGCAAACCAGTTTATCAAAAATCCATCACAATTTATTAAATCTAAAAAAATAAATAATTATGGATTAAGTCAATTAAAAGTTTTAGAAATTCTTAGTAAAAACAGCAGAAGATATAGTGAAATAGAAAAGAATTTTGGTTTTTGCAAATCTGCGACTTTTAAGCTAATTTCTAGTTTAAAAAATAAGGGTTTTATTCAGAAAAATAAAGAAAGCAAATGGAGTATAACCAAAAAAGGCAGAAAGATCTTATCATTAGATAAAACTAAAGCAAGATATATTTTATATGCAAATGCTAAATTAGTTTAGACTGTCTTTCACCTATTATTGGAATTCCATATTGGCCATCAAAACCAGGTTGAACTTTTATGTTTCCAATTCTATTTTTAAAAATTAAATCAACTAGCAATTCATCATTTGGCAAAAACTTAGCTAATTCTGTTTTATCAACAAACAATAAAATATTAAACTCATTTCCAAATTTTTCAATTAAAGAATTATAAACTTGCCAGGTTTTCTTAGATGCAAGCGTTGAGGCCTTTGCCAAGGCAATTAATTCGTGCAAAGGCAGAATTTTATAAAAGGGCTTAGCATTTTTTGGCATAAACCCTAAAGGATTATTTGCTAATTGCTCAACTCTATTTTCAACCCCAATTATCAAAGATTTCTTGCACACAGGACAAAGATTATTAATTTCTTTGCTTTTATTAGGAGAGCATGAAAAATTGCAGTTTCTATGTCCATCAAAATGGTATTTTCCATAAGCGGGATCTGTCTCAACTGTTGCTTTAAAACTATTCTCCCTTATCTGCTTTAAAATATTTTTATAACTCAATTCTCCTAAAAAAATAGTCGCCTCTCTTCCAATTCTCCAAGGCCAGTAAGAATGCAAATCTGAAAACGAAACAATACTTTTTTCATTTAATTCTTTAATCCTCCAGTTCATTTCTGGGTCTGAGGACATTCCTGTTTCAATTGCATGTATTCTATTAACTTTTTCCTGAAAGGCTTCTTTCAAAGAATCAAATCCAGACATACTTCCAAAAATTCCAAACCACGGCGTCCATGAATGAGCAGGAATAATCTCAATATCTTGACTTATCTTCATCATCTCATCAACTAGTTCTATAGAAGAAAATCCAAAAATAGGCCTTCCATCATAATCTAATCTACCCTTACTACCAAGCCATTTTGTTATCTGCTCAGAAGTTTCTTTGTTAGGAGATAAAATGACATAATGAATTCTCCTCCCTTTTCCATCCTGAGTATAAATTAAAGAAATTTCTGTCTGCCATAAAAAAGGAAATCCTGTTTTTGTGTATAAAATCCCATCCCTCTCCTCCAAAACATTTAATTCTTTAATCCATTTAGGATGCTGAAAATCCCCTGTTCCCAATAAATTTACTCCTTTAATTCTTGCATACTTTTCCAAGTTTTCTATATTAAGATTTATGCTAGTTGCTCTTGAAAATCTAGAATGTATATGTAGATCTGCAATAATTTCCTTCTGCTCTTTTTTATCCTCTTCCATTAAAAATCAAAAGAAAATTGGTTTTTATAGATTGTTATGTTAAAAAATAAACATTTTATTGTTTAATTAAACTGCAAGAACCAATAGGACGCCATCTTATTGAACCAGTAAAAGATGCTGCACTTGTTGAAATTCTGACATATTCTCCCTCTTTAACAGGAGCGTTTCCAGCTTCATCACTATTTATAGCATCACTTCCTGCGACAGCAGTCGTAGGAGGATTAGAGCTATCTGTATAAATAAAAGTGCCGGTTCCAGCACTATCTGCAGAAAATGAAATAAATCCGTCACAATCTGCCTTATAAACAGAATCTGCAACAAGTATATTGCCCAAACTATCGGTTGTAGTCCAAGAACCAAAACTACCAGAACTTCCACTAACAATAGGAATCCAATAAATAGTTAATCCTCCTGCAACATTAGACCATATACTCCATGTATCTCCTTTTTTAATTGGGCACATATTTCCTGTCCTATCATTACCATGCCCAAGTTCAAGTTTACATCTTGTTGTTCCATCAGGAGTATCAATTATAATTGAATTGTAAGAATTCCCATAAGTTACAATAAACCCATCACTTGAGAAAGGTGTTTGTGAGGAGCCGTCTATAGGAGTAGAAGATATATCCACCCAAGCTCCAAAAGCCAAACTTCCTCCAACACTGGTAGGACATCCAGTCCCATCTGTTTTGCAGACTCCTGTTAACTCGCTAGCATCATGCCCCTGCACCATATAATTTCCAGAACCAATTGCAATAACATACCCAACACCAACCAAAAATACAATTATCGCAGATAAAAGCCACAAATCTTTCTTCTTAAAATTAACTTTCAATGACACCATCTTTTTATTGATAATAATAATAAATCATATTATTTAAATCTTATTAATATATTAATTTCCAAAATGCTAAAAGTAAAATAAATTAGGCAATAATAACAATTAGCTAATAAATTCAAAAAACAAAATTTAATATTATCAAAATAACATCAATTAAAATTAAAGATACAAAAACAGTATCTTCAACTCTTCCTCCAGAAAGAATAAATCCATAACTTTTTGATTTTAATGGCCAAAATGGTTGTACTCCTTCTTTAGTAAAACTGTCTAACAATATATGAACAGAATAACCAACAAAAAATCCTAAACTCCCAACAGGCCAAAAAATAGCCAATAAAATTGAAATAATAGTTGCAGTCGTAAGACTATGGACCATGCCTCTATGCTTAACAAAAAATTGTAATGGCATGAATAACAAATGCCTTCCCCAACTAGAAGAACCATTATCTAAATCGGGGATTATAGTTGCAACTAAAACCATTAAAATAAAAATCCATTGATTGTTGACATGTTGCACAAATAGAACTATCATTAAAACTGCAAATGCCAAATGAGTTCTTAATAACATTTTATTCCCTCTTTTTTGATTTTTTTATTTTATCAGTAATCTAATAAACGATTTTAATATGTAACTTCTACTCATCAAGCTTGGGCATATCTTTCATAACTAATCTTCGTTCTTGTTATCAATAAATTTAGTTTATCAATTAAGGTTATAAAATAAAAATACTTAATAAATTTACCCTTCAAGTTCATTAATTAACTTGCTTATATCAACTTCGCTTACATCTTCTATAATAAACTCATTATTATCAAAAACTTTGTTTTTCCTAACCTTTCCAGAAATAACTAGCTCCTTGCCTAATAATTCCTTTTTTTTAATAGAGAATACTTCTGGATTTTCTAATTCGTTTTTCTCAATCAATTTCTCGACATTATCCGAAAACATAACTGCCCTTATTGAATCACTTCCGTCATCCATAACAAAACTTAATAAAAATCTTTTTTCTGAAACAACCTTTCCATGCTGCAAACATTCCATATTTTCAACTTTCTTCTTACATTCTGGACAAACCTCAAAAAACCTTGGCTCAAAAATATTAACAATAAACGCCCTGGAACTAACTAAATCATTTATATTAAAATCAATAATCCTCTTGCTTACAACCGGTTTTTCAATAACAACAGAATTAATGACATTATTTGAATTTTTGATTTCAGAAAAACTAGTTAGATGTAATTCTCCATTTCTAATAGAAGCATTGTTTATCTCCACAACCCCTTTTTCTATAATTTTCCCATTTGCAATTAAATCTATATGATTCTCATCCCATAAAACAGCTCTTATATTGCTGGTATCATCTGCTAAAATAAAACTACCAATCCTTCCACTCCTCCCATTTTTATTATATTCACGAACAGGAAACAGAGTAATTATCTTTCCTATCAGATTTATTTTTTTCATACCTGGAACAATCTGAGAAATTTTTATTACTTGTTTATCAAGATTAACTCCTAATTCTGCTGCAACAACCTGTGCAGCCCCTTCTTTGCTTATAAGCCAAGATAATTTTGCCTGCTTAGCTTCTATTTTTCTTTGGATCTCATTTATAGGAATGTTTGAGGTCTGTGAGATTAATTCAACTAATTGTTCATAATTTCCTACCATCTTTTATTAATAAATGCTGGAATTTAAAATTGTTTATAAGTATTATGCTTGTGAAAGATAATAATCTAATAAAACTAAATTGTTTAATCTTAATCTACTCAAAACATAGCTTAAATTGTCTTATAGATTATCATAGACAGTCAAAGATTTAGTTCAAAAACCAAATCTTTATAAATAAACTTTCCAGATTTTAATTATGGGAACTGCTTTAGTTAAAATAAAAATAATGCCTGAAAATCCTAGTGTCAATCTAAAAGAAATTGAAGAGCAGGCAAAGAAAATAACAGAAAAGGGAGAAGGTAAAAATCCAAGAATAGAAATAGAACCTATTGCTTTTGGTTTAAATGCAATAATCCTTGGCTTTTCCTTAGATGAATCAAAATCAATAGATAATATCCAAGATAAGCTAAAAAAAATCCCAAATGTCAGCTCTGCTGAAGTTATTGATTTTAGGAGAGCGTTCGGATAAAAAACATGTCAATAGAAAAAGAACAAGCAGAAGAAATAAAAAAGCAACTCCTTACTCAGATTGAATCTTCCCAACTAGAAAACAAAGAACAGATTAAAGGCTATATTAAAGAATTAAATGAAGAGCAATTAGAAGAATTTTTAAAACAAAATAAGATACAAACACCTAGTCCAAAAACAGACAGCAGTTCACAAAAATGCATCTTTTGCTCAATTATAAACAATGAAACTCCTTCATATAAAATTGTAGAAAATAAAAAAGCAACTGCGATTCTTGAAATAAATCCTCTGTCAAAAGGCCACATTATAGTTATTCCTAATGAGCACACAACAATAGATAAATTATCAAAATCTTCATTAGGTTTAGCTCAAAAAATAGCTAAAAAAATTAAGAAAAAACTTAAATCAGAAGATGTCAAAATAGAAACCTCTTCAATACAAGGACATGCCATAATCAATGTTGTTCCATTTTACAAAGATCAGAAAGTAGAAAAAAGAAAAGCAAGTGAAGAAGAATTAAAGCAATTACAATCTATTTTAGGAACAAAGAAAAGAAGCCCAAGAAAAAAGAAAATGGAAGTAACTTTAACAAAAGAATCTCTAAAAAACCTGCATAAAATATCTTTTAGAATACCTTAAACTATCTTCTTGCAGTAAAGATCAAAATTTTCTAAATTAGAGGATGCATAAGCCCTTATTCCGGTTGCAACATAACCATTAGGGCAATCAACAATTTGAACACTATTATCTAAAACTGCATTAAGGTCAGAAGTATACAGATTATTATTTATTCCTCCATAAAAATAATCCGCCCAAATTGGATTTGAATTATCTAAAGAGGCTCCTGTTAAAGTTCCACAATTTAACCTGATATTTCCATCAAAAGAACCAGAAGCATAAACTGTTATTGATCGAACTATCTGATTATCATCACAAAAAACGTTGTGAAATTGATTGTCTGCATTAACAGCAGGTCCTGTTTTTATAGTACTTCCAGAAAGAGACAAGCTGCTCTTAGTGCAATGTGCTATCATAAATCCATCTAATGCCCCAGAGATATAAACTCTTAATCCGCTAGCAAGATAACCTGAATCACATGAAGTTGAATGATCTTGATTATCTGCAGTATTCTTTGGTCCCATATTCTGCCATATTCTTACTTCTCCACTCCCCCCGCTACTTTCAGCAACACATGTCCAAATTCCACTACTCATTTTTAGAATTTGCCATCACCACAAGTTTGCAGTTCACTATAGCTATGCCCATTAATTTGAGGAGTTGAACCCCAAGCAATAACATACCCAACACCAACCAAAAATACAATTATCGCAGATAAAAGCCACAAATCTTTCTTCTTAAAATTAACTTTCAATGACACCATCTTTTTATTATTAAGACCATTAACAAATCAACTTATTTAAATGTTTTTAAAATAACCAACCAAACTTCCAAGCTAAAAACAACAAACCAACAAACCCAAATAAAAAGCTTGGAGTAAACGGAATCCCATACTTAATTAATACTTTTTTCCTGTTCTTTCTTATTAATTCTAATTCTTTTTTACTAACTCCTTCCCAGTTTGTTTTTATTAATCTATTTACGACTTTAACATCCTTATACAACCAATCTCCCTCTGTAACTTTATTCCAAGAAACCTGTTTTATCATACAGCTTTCTTCAACAGCTTTTGCAAAAACATATAAAACCGGGAATAATAAAATAACTAATCCTATTAAAATAAATCCGGTTTGACTAACAAAAAAAGCAAGTAAGGTCCATACTAATGCAAAAATTAATCCGATCAAAAACAATTTTTTGTAATTATTCCATTGCTTTCCAAATTCATTTTTAAAATTCTTCCGATTGATTATTATCAAACAAAAAGCATAAACTAAAGCATAAATACTTCCTCCTAGCAAAAATAATAGAATAAAAAATCCAAAAATCTTGATATTAATAATCCAAGAATAACTTAAAGGTAGAATTGCTCCTAAAGCAATCATAAGTTTAGCATCTCCTCCTGCGAACAATCTTGCATAGTAAAACAAATTACCCAATAAAACAAAAATAATCAGTCCTATCAATCCATTCAAGGCAAACCAGTAATCATTGAGGAAAATAGAAACAGTAATTCTGTAAGCAAGTACAAAACCAATTAAGCTAAAATTCCATAAATTATCCACTTCCCTTCTCTTCATATCCTGAAGAATTGCCCCAATAATCCAAATTATCCCAAAAACTATCAAAAACAAATTTTCAAAATTAATTATCTCCATTTTATAATATCAAGAAAAAACCATTAATAAATATTGTCTATAAGCCTATAATTTCCAAAAACAAATTAATAAGGAATAATTATAAATAAGTTTGATGTAGTCAATCAAAACTTAAGCAACTCAATCCAATATAAAAACCGTTTATTAGATTACCCAAGAATTAATATAAGAATCAATCAATCAGTCTTATCCTTTTTCTCAGCTCTCCATTTCCCGCCTTTCTTATATTTATTATATTTCCTTTTAGCTCTTTTATCTGTTTTCGTCTTTCTCCTTTCTTGGAATCCATAATCCATTTTACTTAGAACAGCTAACTGCAGAACAGTCTAAAACACAATCTGTTTTTAATAATTGATCTGTACATGTATAATTTGTTTTTCTCACCATTTTTTCCTCACAGCAATAATCATAACTATTATCCAATTGGCATTGTATTTTGCACATTTTCTGTGTTTGTGCAGTATCACTGCCCATAACAGCCCCCATATACATTTTAAAATTACCCCACCCCACAACCAAAATACTAACCAAACCAATCAAAACCAAAATCCCTAATATCAAGAGAATTATTGTAGAAATTGCTAGCTCAACTCCTTTTTTGTTTTTCATTTTGTTATTTTTATCATTAATTTATTATATATTTTTATATGAAGCAGTTATTCATCTAGCTTGATGTTGGTTGCTCTTGATATCTTAGTTTTTATCTATTGCTGATTTATAATTTTTTGGTTTTAAGAATTATAGTTTGAGAATTTAATGCAATTATCTCAAATAATCCTCAAAATTAACTTTATCAGCTTTTTTTTCAGGTTTTGTTTTTGGTCTTGGCCTTGTTGCCTCTTCGTTACCAGCCATTTTCTGCATCTCTCTTATATTATCTGTTAATGGATTTAGAATTTTTGAGAAAGAATCTTGGGTTGCATGCATCTCTCTTGCTATATTTTTTATATCCCCCCCATATTCTCCTATTTTGCTTATAATTGCCATCTGTAACTCATTTAAGGTAGCTTCTACCTTCAACAATCTTTCATTTATTTTTTCAACATTGAATAAAATATCTTCTCTAAATTTAGTCATAGAATCTATTTGTTTTTTTATCTGCATTGTTTTTTCTTCTACTATCTGATCTGCTATTTCATTAACAGTTTCTAAGTCAGATCCAGGTGTATATTCTGGATAATATTCTTGATGTGGTTCAGGGGCTTGAGAATAAGAGTCTGTAGACATTGTAGATGGTTGGAATGAGGAGGGTATTTGCTGACCAGAATCTTCTATTGAAGGAGCAAATTGCTGATTAAATGGTTGAGGTTCCTGAACCTGCATCATACTCGGCTGCATTTGTTCAAAATTCTGATCTTCTTGACTTTGGGCTCCTTGATAATCGTAAGGAGATTGCATTGTCTCTTGAGAGAGCGCAGATTTAATTTTTGATTGAGATAAGGATTCTTGAATTTCCCTTGGAGACACGCCTTCTCTTCTTAGGACATCTATTATCTGTGAGTCTGTTTGACCCATTTGCCTCATTTGCATCACTTTTTCTAATGTTCCCATTTTCTTTTATCACTAATTTATAAGACTATTTTAATATTGGGCAATCATCTTATAGCTTAATCTCAATTGCTTCATATTATCTTAGTATTGTTTGATTACTGATTAATTTTGCCCTTTTTATTGATTATTATCTTATCCTTTTATAGTTATTGTTGTTTTTATTTCTTTTGTTTATTTATTTCTTCCTTTACTATATCTCTTACATCTTTTATTCTAGCAAATTCCAAAGGCTGAAATATCTTCATTTGTCTTTCTAAAATGTCTACTTCGGATTTCTTTGCTAAACTTGGCAGTTCATTTATTATCCTACTAACTAATTGTTTTAGAGAAGCAAGTTCATAACTTATTTGTTTTAATTGCTTCTTAACTTCAAACTCCTGTTTTGAATAATCCTCTTTAGTAGAAATAAGATTTTCTCCGACTAATAAAATTCTATCTTTGATTAGCCTTTGTTTTTCTTCTATTTCATTTAAACGAGTGCTGAATTCAGAAAGTAAGGCTCCTATTGGATCTTGTTGAGGTTCTACCATCTTTTATACAATACTAAAGAAGAATGGGTTTAAAATTGTTTTTATTTGAAAACAATTTTAAGTATCAATAATTTATCAAATGATTTGAATGTTCTTTTCATATATACATAAATTTTAATAGGTAATTGTTTTTTAAATTATAAGAAAAGAGGTAAATGTAAAATAATAAAATGCTATTCAAACCAGGAACCCCGTTATATTCCTATGAGGTTCAGAGGGAAGCAGGGGGGCAGGTAGTTTATGTTAATTATCTTGGAGCAAGCTTTGTTCCTAATCTAGCAGATAATCCAGAAGTGATGAATAGGACAATAGATTTGCTTATAGACAGCCCAGATGTTTCAAGAATTGTTTTTGTCCAGCAGAGAAATTATAGTTATTCGCCTAATCAGGTTTTTATGTTGCAGGAAATAGCTAATTTATATGTTTTCTTAACAAAACAAGAAAAAATTCTTTCTCCTATAAAATTGTCAATTTCAGGTTCTGAATATTTAGGCCATAGATATAATGATGTGGCATATTTATTAATAACCTTAAAAAGAGATCCTCTTTCGTGTTATTTTGAACTAGAGAGATTTTTAGGAGAGGAAAAAGCTAATTTAGCAAGCATTTCTCCAGAATTGAAATTTGATAAATTAAATTATATAAGATTATTGGAAAAATTTTATTCTCTTTTAGGAGAGACAAAACTGATTTCAGAATCTGAAAAATATTTTGGAGAATACCGATTTGGTAGTAGAAATATTTACTTTCATTTTTTTAGATCAGATATAATACCTAATTTTACTTTTACAAGATTGGCTGCTAGTTTGCCTGAAGATGCAGAGATTGTTCATCAGTATGAAATTGGTACCGAAGAGGACAAGTCAATCATTACAATTTTAAAAAGAGAAGAAGATACTAAGTATTTTTATCATTTAATGCCTCCTGAATATTCTTTAGATGAAAACAAACAAAATCTTTTAAATTTGGCTAGAAATGTTTTAATTGAACATCAACCAAAAGCAGAAGAGTTTACAGATCCTGAAAAAACAAGGCAAGTTTTCTTTAATGTTTCAAGAGATCTTTTAAATGAATTAAGCGAAAGCAGAGGAATTAAACTAAATTATAATGAATTAAACAAATTGGCTAAAATTTTAGTCAGGCATACAATTGGGTTTGGTTTGATAGAAGTTTTGTTATATGACACAAACCTGCAGGATATTGTTTTGAATGCGCCTATTTCAATTAACCCGGTTTATTTAAGACATCAAGATTATGATGAATGTTCAACTAATATAATTCCTAGCAGAGAAGATGCTGATTCCTGGGCAGCTAAATTCAGAATGATTTCTGGCAGGCCATTAGATGAAGCAAATCCTATTCTTGATACAGATTTATTATTAGGGAAGATAAGAGCAAGGGTTTCTGTTATTCAACAACCATTGTCTCCAAATGGTTTGGCATATGCAATCAGAAGACATAGGGAAGATCCGTGGACTTTAAGTTTGTTTATAAAGAATAAAATGTTAAACAGTTTTTCTGCTGGCCTGTTAAGTTTTTTAATTGACGGAAGCAGAACAATGCTGATAGCAGGGACAAGAAGCTCAGGAAAAACTTCATTATTAGGTAGTTTAATGTTAGAGATTATGCCTAAATACAGAATAATTGTTATTGAAGATACTCTTGAACTTCCTGTTGATTCTCTTAGAAAACTAAAGTATGATATTCTAAGAATGAAAGTCAGGAGCAGTTTATTAAAAACAACAACTGAAATAGGGGCTGATGAAGGAATAAGAACAAGTTTAAGATTAGGAGATAGTTGTTTGATTGTAGGAGAAGTAAGAAGTTTAGAAGCACAGGCATTATATGAGGCAATGAGAGTTGGGGCTTTGGCAAATGTTGTTGCAGGAACAATCCATGGCGCAAGTCCTTATGGTATTTTTGATAGAGTTGTCAATGATTTAAAAGTTCCAGTAACTTCTTTTAAAGCAACAGACTGTATTGTTATTGCTAATCCTGTTAAAACTCCAGACGGGATGAAGAGCATGAAAAGGGTTGTTCAATTAACAGAGGTTAGGAAACATTGGACAATTGATCCTGAAACAGAAGGAGGGTTTGTTGATCTATTAAAATATAATGTTGAGAAAGATGATTTAGAAGCAAGTGAAGAGTTAATTAATGGAGATTCTGAAATAATAAAATCAGTTGCTTCTGGAGTTAGAGGATGGGCTGGAAATTGGGATGCTGTTTATGATAATATAGAACTTAGAGGGAAAATAAAACAAGAATTAGTTGACATAAGTGAGAAATCAAAAGTTCCAGAAATTTTAGAATCTAAGTTTAATGCGCTGTCAAATAATATGTTTCATCAGTTTTCTGAAAAAGTCAGGGAAGAAATCGGATTGCCAGAATCAAATAGAGTATTTCCTATGTGGCAGGAATGGCTAATGAAAGAAGTTAAAACATTTAGGATTTGAATGAATAACAGAATATTTAATAATTAGGTTTGCTTTAGTTAATTATGAATTTAACTAGATTAGTTTATTCAATTGATTCTAAAGATATTTTTATTCCTATAGTTTATTCTAAAAGAGCAAATGCTCCTAAAAGAGGAAGTGTTTTTACAGCAAGAGTTCTTCCACCTAAAAATTGCAGTTATGAAATTAAAGGGCAAGATAAGAGATATAAGGCTTATAGTCTGGGAAAAGAAGATTATCTATTAAATTGTTTTGAAAATTATACTGGGTATATAAAGAAAAATTATGAAAAACCGGATTTAGAAGTTGAAACTGGAAAATGTTATAGATTTGAGATTGTTGCAGGGCCGTATACTAGAGAGCGTCATAATTTTTTTTATGCAATTCCATTAAGAAAAATCAATAATTTGGAGAATAGAAGCATGAATAAATTAGATGCTCAAACTTATATTTTAATCCAAAGATTAGGAGAGTTTTTGCTAGGATTAGGATGGAATAGAGAAATAAAAAAGAATTATAAATTAAGCAATACTCAAAGAAATTGGGATTGGTTTTATAAGAATTTTATGCAATAAGAATATTTATTAAACAAGATTTCTTTTGGTATTGTATAAAAAAGAGGAAAGATGGAAAGGGATGTTGATGAAATTTTAAAAAAGTATTCTAGGAAGATAGAAGAAGAAATGGGCGGTTTTGAAACAGGCAATAAAGGCAATATTAATCAGGGAGAAGCTGATGAAAATATTGAATCTTCAAAAGAATATTTGCAGTTTAAGCAGGACATGATGCCTGAGTTATCTAAATATGAAAAATGGGTTAGAGGATTGGGTAATTTCATAAAACTTAAACTGGCTATGAAAGATGAAGAAAAAATAAGAAAGCAGTTGCAGATTGCACATCTGGATGTAAGCCCTGGTGAGGTTGCAGGATTGTCTATAGTAACTTTTTTGCTTGCTTTTTTTATTGGGGTCTTAATTAGTATTGCAATTTGGTTTTTGGGATTTGATTTTCCTTTATTATTTTTATTTTTAATGTTTATAACTTCGTTTTTTTTGTTTTATTATTTTTACACTATGCCAAACAGGTTAGCTGTAAAATGGAGATTAAAAGCAGGGAGTCAGATGGTTCCTGCAATTTTGTATACTGTTGTTTATATGAAGCATACAAGTAATTTAGAGAGAGCAATTAGTTTTGTTTCACAACACATTGACCCTCCTTTGGCTTTAGATTTAAAAAAAGTTATATGGGATGTTGAAACAGGGAAATATTCTAACATTAAAGACAGTTTAGATAATTATTTAGATAATTGGAGAGAGCATAGCATGGAATTTGTTGAAAGTTTTCATTTAATTGAAAGTAGCCTGTATGAACCAGATGAACAAAGAAGAATAGAAATTTTAGAAAGATCATTAAGAGTTATTTTGGATGGGGTTTATGAAAAAATGCTAAAATATACCCATGAAATTAAATCCCCTTTAACAAATTTATATATGTTAGGAATTGTCCTTCCTACTTTGGGTTTGGCTTTGCTTCCTCTTGCTTCTACTTTATTAGGGGGCGTAGTTAAATGGAGTCATGTTTTTGTTTTGTTCAATTTAATCATTCCATTTTTTGTTTTTTATTTAACAATGAATGTAATGCTAAGAAGACCAGGAGGGCATGGAGAAAGCAGTTTATTAGAAAGAAACCCCCTTTATTATCAGTATAAAGATAGGGGCGTTTATTTAAAAGCAGGATTAATATGTTTTCCGTTTCTTTTGTTGGGACTGCTGCCCTTATTTTATGGAAGTTTAGCGGGGTTATTTGGTTTGCAGACTGATTTTGCATTAGCTGATTTGGGATTAAGCGCTTTTGGAAGCGGTGATTTTTTTGGTTATTTAGATGGAAAGGGACCGTTTGGTATTGGGGCATTAATATTAAGCTTGTTTATCCCGTTTTCAATTGCAATGTTCTTTTCTTTGTCCTTTTCATTAAGAACTAAGGAATTAATCAAAACAAGGGATCAATCAAGAGAATTAGAAAAAGAATTTAATAATTCTTTGTTTACATTAGCAAATAGGCTAGGAGATGGAACTCCTGCTGAAATTGCTTTTTCAAAAGTCGCAGAATCAAGCAAAGGGCAGAGGACAGAGAATTTCTTTAGGATAGTTCATACAAATATACAATCTATGGGTATGGGACTAGAAGAAGCTATTTTTAATCCTAAAAGAGGGGCTTTAGTTTACTATCCATCAAATTTAATTGCAATCAGCATGAGAATTTTAATAGAAAGTGTAAAAAAAGGTTTGAAGGTTGCATCACAGAGCCTTATGTCAATTTCAGAATATGTTAGAAATATTGAGAAAATAAATGAAAGACTAAGGGATTTATTAGCCGATGTTGTTAGTGATATGAAGAGCAATATGACTTTCCTCGCTCCGCTGCTTGCGGGGATTGTCGTTGGCCTTGCTTCAATGATTACAGGAATTTTAGGACAATTAAAAAATATGGTTAACCTTGGTGCAGAAGAAACAACAATCGCTAATTTAGGAACAGTAGGGGGGATTGTTGATATGTTTGATATAACAAATATGGTTCCTCCATATTTTATGCAGATTGCAATTGGTATTTACATAATCCAGATAATTTTTATTTTAACTTCTACATTGGTTATTGTTGATTCTGGAGAAGACAGATTAAGAAGAACTTATGATATAGGAAAAAATTTAATAAGAGGGAGTATTTTATATTTGATAACTGCTTTAATCTCTATAATTGCCCTGTCTTTATTAGCAGGCGTTGCTTTGGGTGGATTAGCAAGTTAGTTTTAATCTATTTAGTTAAGTTTATTAATATTCATTTAGGTAATACTTATTTCTTTGTTAGTATTATACAAAATATTAAACTGAGTTGATGAGCAGCTCTTTTATTTATAGATATATCAGAATATTTATTAAGTATATTTTTATAGATATAATATGAAAAAGAGGAATAAAAAAAGTGAAAATAGGTTTCTTGCTAGGAGCAAGAAAGGAGTAGCTATTGAAGGTTTGGTTTGGTGGTTAATTGGAGTTGCCGTATTAGTTATTATGGTTATTTTAGCTATTGTTTTAAAAGATAAGTTAGGTGATATTGGGGGTTATATTAAGAATTTATTTAGGTTTGGGAGGGGCTAAAATAAATATTGATAATAAATAAAGACGAAATAATAAGAGGCAATCCAACATTAAGCTTTATGGAGAGAAGTTCAAGTGAATAAATTATAATATTACTGATAAAAAATAAAATAAAAATGGAATTAACAACAGAAAATATAATTAAAATTGTTTTAGGGGTTTTTGTGATTGTAGCAATTGTCTTGGGAGTTTATTTTTCAATGAGGTTTTATATTATCCCTTATTTTTCTGGGATAGGCTTTGAGGAACCAAAAATAGACATTAACGGCGAGTTTGGAAAAGAATTGATTCAGGAGGAAAATTTAGTAGGAACAGCCGATAATAAGGAATATTTTGTTTATCAAGGAACTACAACAAAGATTTATTTTAAGAAAAACAGGGTTTATTTAAGGGAAACCGGTTGGTTTGGTTGGGATTGGACTAATTCT
>Ga0209541_10009048_pt1 | contig 16232 bp, 13 predicted proteins | sample RifCSPlowO2_01_FD_184027 | JGI IMG/M metagenome (GOLD analysis project Ga0209541, IMG submission 184027) | Groundwater microbial communities from Rifle, Colorado - Rifle CSP2_plank lowO2_0.1 (SPAdes) (version 2) | ecosystem: Environmental > Aquatic > Deep subsurface > Groundwater | place...
AATCACCGCGCGCGCTGGCTCCAGACCGATCGCCAGATAATCGGCAGCTAGATTAAAAATGTCTTCGCGGAGAACGATTGGATCTTGAACCGTGGTCAAGGCGTGGTAATCGGCAATCATGATGTAGGTTTGATAAGTCGCTTGAAGATCAACGAATTGCTTCAGCGCGCCGAAATAATTGCCGATGTGCGGCCGGCCGGTGGGTTTGACGCCGGAGAGGAGAATTTTCTGCTGATTAGACATCAGTTAATCATAACAGTGTTGTGCTGATTGCCAAAGTTTGACAAATTAATTGTTTTCTGCTAGCATGGCAGTTGAAGCTTACCGTTGTGGTTAAGCCGTTTTCTGGTCATTGTCAGGAGAACAGTGATGAAAGCAACGAAATGGAGTCTGATGACGGTTATGGTTATGATCACGTTGGTGATACTGGGGAATTGGGGGTCCGCTTTGGCGGGGCCGGTTCTGCCTGTGCCAGTTCCGACGCCGCCGCCCGGCGGGGGTGGCGGAGCAAGCTTCGTCAGTGGAGACGGGTCTGCGAATAGCGGACATGGTGATTTCCACGGTTGGGGGTCAGTCTCTGGCGACGGTTTGCTTGTTTCGGATATGTCGGGTTCTGTCAACATTTACCCGGACTATAATCCGAACGACGAGATCATTAACAGATTTTCGGCAGCGATCAACCTGTCCGGATCGTTTGCTAAAAATCCGAATGAAGTTCCGGCAAACACCCGGGGTCCATCAGTGAATGGCGGTTCGACAATCTCCGAATACTCATTCGTTGATTCCGATCCCTGGAATTATGTTACCGGGAAAACAGTCTTTTCCATCGGTTACAGTGCTGACACAAATTACTGGATTAAAGGAGAGACATTTTTCACTAATATCTATGCCGACTTCAATGTTTCCGGCGGGCGAATCACCGATTCTTTTGCCAGTTTCAATCAGAACTTCTGGTCGCCAACATCACCACCGGCGCCAGATTGGTTTACGCTCCACGACTGGGACGGTTACATTTCGGTTTCCGGCGTGGTGACTTCGGTCGTCCCTGAACCGGCAACTCTATCGTTACTCGGCGCGGGTGCGGTGGCGATGCTAGTCCGCCGCCGACGCGAGCCGAAACGCACTCCGTCCGTTATCAGTTAGGTCAAATGTTCAGACTGACTAGCTAGTTATGATCCCTCACTTGGTTTTATCGCCGAGTGAGGGATTTCTTTATCCGTTCTGCTAAAAAATGTCTCGCGCCGGTTTTCTAATTTTGCAAGCCGCCAATAAATTTTCAAACAAACAGGCGATCGTCAATGGCCCGACGCCGCCCGGCACGGGGGAGATCGCGCGGACAATTTTCACCACTTCAGCGAAAGCCACATCGCCGACAATTTTTCTTTTGGCGGCGGCGATCACATTGATCCCCACATCAATCACCACCTGACCGGCGCGGACATGTTTTTTGGTGATCAGACCGCGCGCGCCGGCGGCGGCGATTAAAATAGCCGCTCGTCCGGTCACCGCGCTTAAATTTTTCGTCTGGCGGTGGCAGACAGTAACGGTCGCGCCGGCGTTCAGACAGGCCAGGGCGATTGGTTTGCCCACCAACGCCGACCGGCCAACGACGACCACCTCCCGGCCGGCGAGCGGGAAACGGTAGTAATTTAATAAGGTCAAAACCGCGCGCGCGGTCGCCGGCTGGAAATCGCTGCCGGCCGATAAACCGTCCACATCTTTAACCGGATCAACGGCATTTAAGATTCGCGCCGGCGGAAAAGATGGCGGCAGCGGTAATTGCACGATAATCCCCTGCACGGCAGTGTCAGCGTTGAAATTTTTGATGACCGGAATCAATTCAGTTTCGGTAATCGTTGCCGCATAACGCGTGACGGTCACCTTGACGCCAATTTGTTCGCCGAATTGCCGTTTGCGTTCAATGTATAAATTAGATTCCGGCCGGTCCCCGACTTGGACGATCACTAATTGCGGTTCAAATAATAAACGTTGGCGCGCTGTAGCGAGCGTTTTTTTGATTTCAACTTGAACGAGTCGTCCGTCAAGAATTTTTGCCATATTGTTTTCGTCCGGCCCGCAGAGAATTAAACAGCGGGAAAAAGTCGGTGATAAAATTATAAGCCGCGGCGCCGGCCGGACCGATGACGCCGCCGAAAACCAAAATTAAACCGAGAACATTTGAGATGCCCCACAAAGCAAAATCCTGCAGCGCGATCCGCTTGACGAAACGCGCCAACCCGATCAATTCGGGAATTTTGGAAATCTGATCGCGCATCAACACAATATCGGCTGATTCAATCGCCGCATCGTAGCCGATAGCGCCGAGCGCGATCCCGACGGTGGCGCCGCGCAACGCCGCGGCGTCGTTGACGCCGTCGCCGACCATCGCCACGGTTTGGCCGCCAGCCAAATAATGTTTCAAATGTTCAATTTTTTGTCCGGGCAGAAGCGCGGCGTGAATTTCTTTAATGCCGCTGGCGGCGGCGACCGTCTTCGCTACCCGTTGATTGTCGCCGGTCAACATCACCGTCCGCCGGACGCCCAGATGATGCAATTGATCAATAACCATTTTTGTCTCCGGTCGAAGCTGATCGGTAAAAGCGAACAAGCCGGCTAATTCGTTGTTGATGGCAAGATAAGCCAAACTTTGGCCGGCGCTCTCGCCGCGTTCAATTTCAGTTTTAATTTTTTCCAGACCACGAATATTTTTGGCCGCCATCAGCGCGCCGCGCGCGAAAATAATTTCCTGGCCGGCGCTGACGCCGGTCAATCCCAACCCGCCGAGTTCGGTTACGCGCTCGGCCAGAATCAATTTAATTTTTTCCGCTTTGGCGCGCGCGACGACGGCTTTGGCGATCGGATGTTTGGATTGTTCGGCCAACGCGCCGCCGTAAGCCAAGAGATCATGTTTGGTCCAGGGCGCCAGCGGAATTATTTCTGTTAACTGCAATCGCCCGGTTGTCAAAGTACCGGTTTTGTCAAAGACCATCGTGTCCATATTACCGAGCGCCTCCAGATGATTACTGCCCTTAACCACCACGCCTTGCCGCGCCGCCGCGCGCGCGGCGGCCAAATAAGCAAGCGGCACGGCAATCGCCACATCGTCGGCGCAAACCACCAGCACAATTGATAACACCAGGGTGGTATCCTGCGTCAGATAAAAAACCAAACCGGAAACCAAAAAAATGCCGAGTAAATAAATTTTTCCGAACCGTTCGCCGATCGTTTGATAACGCGGCTTATGCCGGCCGGCCGATTCAACCAAGGCGATGATTTTTTCCAAAGTCGTGTCCCGACCCAATTTTTCTACGATGATGCGAGCGCTGCCGGAAACTAAAATCGTAGAGCTAAACACTTTAGCGCTGACATTTTTTTCCACCGGCAACGATTCACCGGTGAGCACGGATTCGTCAACTGTGATCGCGCCCGAACTGATAACGCCATCAACCGGAATTCGTTCGCCCAAATCAACGATGATTGTGTCCCCGACCGCCAATTGACTGATCGGCACGATCTCTAATTGATCGTTATTGATTCGATTGGCCAAACTTGGCCGTAATTTAAGTAAACTTTTAATGCTTCGTTCCGCTTGTCGCTCGGTAATTTTTTGCAGAAAGCGCGCGGCGGCCAACATTAATGCAATGAAAGCGGCCGAGGTCCATTCTTGGCTCAAGAGTGAAAAAACCAAGGCCACGGAGGCGAGCAGATCCATTGAAATTTCCCGGCGCCAAAGCTGACGCGCGGCGCTGCCGAGCACCGGCGCCGTGCCGAGCAAAGCCGCGATCGGCATTAGCCAATCAGCCACGGCCGGCGGCAGGATGCCGGCATAGTGGAAAATAAGCGCCGCCGTAATCGCGCCGGCCAACCAAATTTCGGAATTTTTTGCCATCGTTCTCAATTATACACAAAGAAAAAGCCCCGGCGACAGGCGCGCGGGGCGGGTTTTCATTCATCAAGGAACAGTGAATGGATTCGCGAATTAAGTTACGGATCAAGTTGGTTGGGCGTTAATCCCAACCATTCGCTCCAGGTCTCCGTTTCGGGATCATAATAAGAAATAAACCGAAACAACGGATATTGCCAGTTAGTGGCGTGACGAACCGGTGTGGCGGTCATGGTCGTATTATGATGCGGGTGTTGATAATCGCAAGTCAGCTGCCGGAAATCAAACCGATTATCATTGGCGCTGAAACTTTCAATCGTTTCCGGCTGGCAGGACTGGAAATTCGGATTAGTTGAAGCAAACCAAATAATATCCTGCACGGCGCGCGCCGTTTGGAAATTATGGCCGGGCAACATTAAATTTAAGGTCACGCCGGACTTCTTCGCGCGAAAGCGATATTCAGTGGTACTGAAACAGTTCATTTCAGCGATGGTCAGGTTTTTCCAGGTCCAACCACCAGGCCAGCCATATTGGATTTTAGCGTCAACCAACTTTTCGGCCACCGCCCGACTGAAAGTCATCGTTTGGTGACCGTAAGTGATAAACATCAACGCCGTTGAACTATCCACTTGTGGTCTAATTACCGTCCAGTTGCCAGCCACGAGCGGCACCGATTGCAGACCAGTTCGGTCGTCAATAAAAAGCGAGGGATCTTTGAACCGGCGCGCGACTCTGAGATCAAGGGGTGGACGGATATAACCTTGCGGCGCATCGCGCCATTTAGAGTCATTGCGGATCTCAAAGTGTAAGTGTGAACCACTACTATTCTGCGGTCCGTAATAACCGTTGGCGTTTCCGATCGTTCCGATTAATTCGCCCTCAGCCACAACCGTCCCTTTGGCGATATAGAAATCTTCAAGATGGGCGTAGAGAGAATAGATTTTCCCACCGCTGAATAAAGTATGTTCAATGACTACTACTTTACCCCAAGAATCAGGCCAGTCAATGTTTTGCACCGCCCAAACTTTACCATTAGCGACGGCATAAACCGGTTCCCCGAGATCCTGACCATTGATCGCATTCCAATCTTCTCCGAGATGATATTTTCCAAAATTGGCAAAATCAAGAAATGGTCCGAAATCGGAATAATACCCCGAACCAACCGACCAGGAAAAAGTCGTCGCCGGGGCGACCAGTTGGCCGTTAGTCGTTGACACCGACATCAGTAAACCGCACCACCGACAAATACCGCAAACATTCTGCTTCCTCATCACGATCTCCTCGTCTGTGAAAAGAACAAAAATTATTTTGACGAAACATTCGTCAAAACACTCCAGATAAATTATCGCGCACTTACTTCAAAAACACAAATGAATCAAGCATCGGTTCGGCAAAGATTCCAAGAGTATGAAAAACATAAACAATACTACTTCTCTGAAAAATATAGAATGAATCTTTGTCATCAACTGACAAATTAGAATAATATCTTTTCATTTTAATTCCATTGTGTGTTTCTTCCCCCGACAACAGATAATCAGGTTCTTTCTCCGTTCCGAGAAAAAAATTTAGAATTTTGTCAAAACTATCCTCAAAAATTTCCAGTTGATTTTGGTGGGAGAGTTCAATTTCGTTAGTTTTATAACCGCTTTTGGAAAAAATAATGTAATCAGTCTTAAACTTGGGGCCTTCCATTCCGACTATCGGTTCAGTGGTTGATTCCGAAAAACTCCACTCTGGCGGATATTTCATCATAAATCCATATTTTTCGTTTCGATAAATCGGCCATGTGCTAGTATCGGTTAGAGAAGTATTTTGATCCGGCACATAAAACACAACGCCGATAGCGGCAATAATAACGATAATAAGTGCCGGCAACCAAAAATATTTTGAATTCATCATTCCGAATTACACTTCCACTATAAACCGACTGCCGCGGCCGGTGCCGTCCGACTCGGCCCAGATTTTGCCGTTGTGCGCTTCCATAATTTGCTTGGCCACATAAAGTCCGAGGCCGGTGCCGGTGATGTTTAATTTACCGGCGTCGTCCGCGCGAATGAATTTTTGGAATAATTTCGGAATCGTGGCGGCCGGAATGCCGGCGCCGTTATCGGCTACCGTCAGCCGAACCTTTCCTTTGGCGCGATCAAGCGAGATTCGAATCGTTCCGGGTTCGCCGCTGGTCGAGAGTGGCGGCGTGTATTTAATCGCGTTGTCAATTAAATTACTGATGACTTGCGATAGCTTCCCCGAATCGCCGACCAAATTGAAATTGGTTTTCGGCGCAATTTCCAGAGAAAATTTAAGGCCGCGTTTTTCAATGTTTGGTTTCAACTCCGTTACCACATTATTCACCAGGGCGCCAAAATCAAACTGGATTTTTTCATACTTCATCGTGCCGAGGTCAATCCGCGTAATGTTGAGGAAGTCTTCGATCACTTGTACCAACTTCTGGCTGGACTGGAAAATAATCTCGACCGCCCCGCGCGCTTTTGTCTCCACCGGCCCGAAAGAATTTTCCAACAGCATTGAAGCATAGCCCTTAATCGCCGTCAGCGGCGACCGCAATTGATGCGTCGCCATGGACACGAATTCCGTCTTCAGTTTGTCCAGTTCTTTTAACTTTTCGTTGGTTGATTTTAACTCGTCATTTGTTACTGCCAACTGCGTCGCCAAATTTTCAATCTTTTCGCGTTGCTCAACTTCTCGCAAAACACCACGAATGAGAAAAATGCCAAAAAGTAAAACTAATATAAAAACCACTGAACGAAATAGGAGTAGCGTGATATTGTCGCCAGCCAAAATAACCTCGGCGAAAGTTACTGTTGCTAATAAAAATATTAAGACAGTCGTTGCTATTATCTTAATATTAAAAAGTTTGTGTTTATAAATCGAATAAAAGGTAAATATAATGAAAGGTAATAAAAATAAAGCACCTAAAGGAATAAAGCTAACATTATTAAACACTGCTGGCAATAATAAATTAAACAATATTAGCAAAATAAAAGTTAAAGATGCTCCTAATAAAACAAATTTGTATTGTTTTCTTTCTAATCCTTTACTTTTTATATTTTTAATAATTAGTAAACTTATGCCACTCAAAATTAAACCCGCGGTAGTGATTATAAAAAGTAATATACCAGGACCACGTTCAGCCACAGAAACATTTCCTATGCTATTAAGTTTACTGATTCCAACAAATACCAGCGGAGTCAAGGTTAAAATTGAAACAACCGCCACAAAAGGTAATAATAAATACTTATATTTCTTATTAAATACCATCGTTTCTTTAGGAAATATATAGGTTAATTGGAAAAAAAAGAACGCATGCCAAACTGATATAAATAAGTGAGAACGTAAAAACCACAATGTAATTTCAGTTGAACTGGTTTGATAATTGAAATAATTAGATATACCCCAAAAGATGGTCAATATAGAAAAAAACAAAAATGATCTGTTAGTAATACTTTTTATATTATTTAAAAAAACAGCAAAACCCAACACTCCGATACCAGCTATTGCAGTACCAACCGAGAGTAAATCAAGATTTTTCAGGATGTCCATGAGATAAAATCAACAACCATGCGGCTTGCCGCAGGGTATGGCCAGCATGGCCTTAGGTGAATAATGGCAGTTGCTGTAATTCATCCATCGTCTTTCCTTGATTGGTGATGTACTGTTCGACCACTTTCCAATTCCCTCGCTCGCTGACGGTGGCCAAGTAGAAACCATCACTCCAGAATTCACCGCCCCACAAGTCTTGTTTAAGCGCAGGAAATTGTTTAAAGAGTTGTCGAACAGTGATGGATTTGAAGATCCTGACCACGTCCGAACTGCCGTATTTAGGCGGGAAGGAAGTGAGAATATGGATGTGATCTTTGTCATAACCAAGTTGTTCAAATTTAATGTCATAACGTTTGCCAATTTCCTGCGCCAAGTGGTTAATAGCGAGCGGGATATCGTTAGTCAGCAGAGCCTTGCGGTATTTGACGGGAAAGACGATGTGGTAGTGGTGTGTCGTAAGCATTGTGCCAGGTTTTCTTGACGGCCATGCCTTGATTGTATCAGGAAACCGAGGGTTTTCTGTCCTTCCTCCAAGGTCATAGCGGCAAGCCACAAGGAAACCCACTACGCGATATTGTAGCACATCCTAAAAAATTTTATGTTTCTTATACCGTCTTAACCCATTTTTGCTTGATGCCAGGTTTAAAATGTAAAATATGTTCATGTGGCCAAAATATAATATGTGGCGTAACCTCCTTAGACAGCGAAGTATAATTGTTATGATATTCGGCATTTTTTCTTAACAAATTTTTTATAATATTATCACAACATAATTTTCCCAATGATTTTATTGGTTTAATATTTGGTTTCAATTCAATATTAATCTCCAGGAATTGATTTTGTCGGCGGTCATATTTTGTCAACATAGTAAATTTGCTGGTTAGGAATGTCTCGAATCTTGCGTCTTGTAAAGCTTCGCGAACATGTTCCGGGTATATAATCGCACCATACAGTTTAGTGGACAAATCGGTTCTTTCGTAAATATAAACAAATGGTAATTTAATAATCGTACCGTCAATACCAGCATCACATGCTTCTTTGTTAAAATCAATACCATTTTCAATAAAAACTTGTTCCATGAAGTTAAAGTCAAACACTCCACCATTGTCCCCTATCTCATAACGAATTAATGGAATAGCGTTATCGCCAGTACAATAAATATTTTTGCCGACAATTTCAAAATTAATAAACTGTGGAATAAATTGAACGAGTGTCGGCAAACGTGTAGCTTCAGTAAAAAGTTTTTTGTAAACTTTTTTATTTTTTAACGCAATTCGCCGTACTAAAATAGAAACTGGAGTTTCTGAAGCCATTGTCCCCATATCAGCGCTACCATAGATATTCATCGTGTCGCAATACAATTTTTTTATACCAGTTTCACGAATTATATAATCTCGAAATTTTTCAGAAAATGTTTCAGCTGCAAAAACCAATTTTAAATTCTTGAAATTACGCCAATTAACAGCGTTTTTAGAAGCTTCGTCAATAATATCTTTTACGAAGGGAGGATAGCCACAGATAATTATCTGATCAAATTTTTTGCTTAGATTTTTTAACGCCTCAAAAATTTCTTTTTTATTGATTCCGGGTGTAAGTAAAGTTAGAGGGTAACCACGCTCAGCAATTAGCCTAAAGGCCTGGTAAGTAATGAGCCCGCCAATCCAGATTCCCATGCCGAAACAAACTAGGACCAAGGTTGATTTATGCGAATCAATCTCGGCTGAATGAAAAAAAGATTCGTGATAAATTGATGACTGATAGTCAATAAAAAAATTTCGAGGAAAGTAAAATGGTTCCCCAGTAGAGCCGGAGGTGGAAGTGAAAACGAGTGGCTGGCAAAGTGTCTCGCCGTAACATAATTTTTCTAATTCATATCGGCGTAAATAATTTTGCTTGCTCATTAGTGGTACCAGTTGGAAATCTCGAAGGGTTTTAATTTTAGCTGGGTCAATTTTGTTCTTTTTCAAAAAATCTTTATATGCCGGAACACCATCTGCCGCTTTATGAAAAACCGTCAACATTTGTTTCGCTCGCACGCGCATCCAGTAATCAGACTTTTTAGTCCTAATTAGATTGAGTATCCGGTCCGCTTCTTTTTTCCCCGGTATCATATAATTAGGTAACAATAAATTTGTCCAACGGATAACGGCTAGCGCGCGCGGTCGGCGGCGCGGCGCGACCAATCCGAAACATCAGCAATACCACTTCATCGGTCAAATCAAAAATCTCTTTGATCGATTCATAATCTTTTTTAATACCCTGTATTTGTTCCGGTAAAAATTTATCCGTCTCCCCCGCTTCAATTCGTCGCATAAAAAATTGCACACCAGTTAACGGCTGCAAATTTAAACCTAATTTTGTCACTGTCAACCATAATCGTTCCAATATCCGTCCAGCCTCCACACAACTTTTTGGTGAACTGTTATCCGCAGTGATGATCCCAAAAACCGGTGCCGAGGCATAAGTTTTGGCATTTTGTGTGGCAATTTTTTGATATAATTTTAATCGCCGATTAAGCCAAGACATTATTGGCCAGCGCCGAAAAATCGGAAAAAGAATTTTAGCTGGCGGCGGCAATTCAAGCGTCTTAATGTAAAAACCGATCTTTTTTTTGTCATCTTCGGATTTGTTCCAATTAATATGGGAAAAGAAAAAATTGTGCAAAAACTGATTATTAAACATCACTCTTTCATTACCACTGCCGGCTATGGCCAGCTTTTTTATTTTGATTGGATCACAAGTCAATAAAATGTGTTTGGAATTTATATTTCCGGCCGAAGATCGTAGAGTGGTTATTTCCGAATCGGTTAACGGCGTCGGTTGATAAATTTTGCGATTAGTCGCCCGTCTGGCGATATAAGAATACAACGGTTCGTCTTCTGATGTTTGTTTAATTAATTTTATTTTAGCAACAAAATTCTGGCTAGATGGATCGGAAAAGAGTTCTAGATCAATCCGATAACCAATCGCCGAACCGGCAATTGCAATATTTTCCAACGCTGCACCGCAGGCGACATAGGAACCGCGTTGGCCCCAGTTGTATAATGATTGATCACTGATTGGATTATTAAAAAGCTGAATCTCATCCGGACTAATCCGAAACCGCCACGGTTGGCAATTTTCGCCCGACGGCGCTTCTATTGCCGCTTCTAAAATTTTTCTAATGTCTTGATTTATAATCATCCTATAAATTGAAAATTTTAAGGAAAGAATCAGTTGCTTTTTGATGTTTAGCGACTTCTGCTTCAGAAAAATAATTGGGAACCAATTTTTCATCGAGTGAAATTAATGCCCGATTATTTTCAATTAATTCGCCAAGTATTATTTTTCTTACCACATAGGCCACTGCCGCGCCGTTGATAAGAGCCGCGCCGCCTAGTTGCGGCCAAGATACAATTGTTTTTCCTATTTCCAACAACGATTGCTGCATACGCCAAGTAACATTTCCTGGCCCAATGTGTTTGGTTATCAAGCGACCAATACCCATTTTATCTAAGTTTTTTAATTTTTCATAAGAAACTTCTCCCATCCGACCGTGAAAAAACTTCGGTTGAGGGTCAAGGTCGTAACGTTCGATGTCTATCACTGCATTATCGCCGTTATCCGCCGCCATCACGACTGATAAACGTCGTTTTTTCGCTTCCTCACGAATCAAACATTTGACCGCTAAGTTATCAATTTCATCAATAATTAAATCTAGATCAGTAAAAAATCGGTCAATATTTTGCGGTGTTAAACCATCAGGGAAAATTGCGATTTCGGCGTAGGGATTGATTAGATAAATGTATCTGGCCGCCGTTACTACTTTTGATAAACCGAGGTTATTGATTCCAGTCATTACGCGATTAGTATTGGAGAGGGCTAATTTATCATGATCGGCTAATTTTATCCGTCGCGGACCTCCCTGTAGTACTAGAGCCAATGCCACACTTGAACCAACACTCAAGCCAGCAATGGCAATAGTCGCATCGTAAAATTTCTTTTGCTCGGCGAGGGTAATTAAATTACAATTGCGAGCTGTGCGAACGCGAAAGAAATCATTATGTGGCAAAACATGAACCAGATTACACAACCATGGATAAAAAATCCAATTCCCATGCCTCCAAAAAGGCTTCTCTTTCTCTAAATTTTTTAAATATCCTTTGAATTCTTTTTCAAAATCCGTATTGAAAATCTTTGTTGGATGATCAATTTGGAAGAGTTCTTTAAGTTGTTCTTCGTAATCATCTGAAACAAATTTGATTTCTCCTTGTTTTAATAGTTCTTTTATCCTTTGTCGGTTTTGGTCTGTGTTTAAGTCAAAAATTTCCGGCTTACAAATTGAACCGTCATCTTTGTAAGACTGTAATAATTCATCAATTTCCATCACTGACATCTTATCGCCTTTACACCTAGAAGGCAACTGCTAGACTGGGTAATGTTCAATTTAGATTTGAACGAGAAAACTGGGCTGAAATCGCCTCGAGGTTATTCGCGATTGATCGACTATGAACGAGCTAAAACAACTCTCGTTAAATACACTGGATTGTTAAGTAAACAGATCGCTATTTTTAATGGTTCCTATCACGCTCTAGAAATTATTTTTGGTTCTTACCTCAAGACCGGATCGATTCTCCTGCTTCCTGTTCCCACCTTTCCTTTTTATCAGAAATTTGAAGACAGCCGGCATCTTAAAATCAAAAAAATTGCTTGTGTTGGATCGGCTGATGTTTTATTAATTGACAAAAATTTGAATTCTAAAATCAATGCCCTCTATCTGGTCAATCCCAATAATCCTTTGGGTTATATTTTTAACTTGACGAATTTAACCAAATTATTGAAGAAAGCGGCGGCTCAAAAAATTCTGGTGGTAGTTGATGAGGCTTATTATGAATTCAGTGGTATTACTTCTCAATCATTACTTTCTCGCTTCTCTAATTTAATTATTGTTCGCACAATGTCAAAAGCTTTCGGTTTGCCTGGCATACGAATTGGTTACATTCTGGCTTCGCCAAAAATTATCATGCAACTAGAAATTTTAAAAGGGCCGCCTTATGTTATTAATCATTACGGTTTAAATTTAATTTCCCAATTGCGGCAGAAAGATTTTAGTCAGGTTAAAAAATACGCCGTCACTATAAATTATTCGCGAGTTAAACTGACAAAAATTTTTAATCAGGCTGGTTTTAAAATTTATCCGAGCACGGCAAATTTTATAACAATTAAAATTATCAACTCTGATAAGGTGACGATTGATTTAGCTAAAAAAGGAATTTTAGTTACTAATCTTAATAATTATCCAGATGGCGGTAAACTTCTTAAAAACCACTTGCGTATAACGATTCCCTATTGTTAGCCGCCAATCTGCCATAATTTGACTGATTCCAGCGGATAAAGGAGCATCAAGATGTTGAGCGTTAAATTGTCGCGGATCCAGACGAGCAACAAAACTTCAATGGCGACAAAAATTACCACGCTGATCCAGGCGCGAAAACGGGACGCAAATAGAAAAGCCAAACTCATCGCCGCCACATCGCCGAGCGAGTTAATAACCGTGTCGCCGTAATAACCAAGCGAAGCGGTGACCGCACGATAATGTTCAATCACCAGCGCCGTATTTTCCACCACCTCCCAAGTGGCTTCCAGCGCGATTGCCATCAGCAGGCGCCAGACGAACGGCACACGCCGCGGCAGAATGAGCCAGAGCAAAAAATAAAAACCGAGACCGTGGAGCAGATGAGTGAGAGTGTACGGATCAAACAACTGTTGCGAATTCTGATTGCCGTAAGCGTCGCCGTACCAGAGTTTGACGACGCCGCAATCGCACCACGGCAAACGGCCGAGCCAAGTGAGTACCGCGATCATCAGCGCGACCAGGCCGAGCGCCGTGAGCGCATCGGCCAACCACTGCCGGCGGCGGCTTTGCCAAAACCGAATAAAAAGCAAAATTCCGGCGCCGGTCATCATCGCTAAAACGGCAAGCAAATCAGACATTATTAACAGTTTAACACTTTTTTGGTCTACAAACCTTCAGCGCGCAAATCTTCCACCAACTGGCGCGCTCTTTTGGAAATTTTTTCGGGGGTTTTGACTTTTAGATGAATATACAGATCGCCGCGCCGGCCCGGGCCGGTCGGCACGCCGCGGCCTTTGACCCGCAGAATTTCACCGCTGGCCACACCTTCGGGAATTTTCACTTTAATTTGGCCGTCCAGCGCTTTGATTTCTTGTTCAGCGCCTAAAATCGCGTCCGACAGTTTGACCGGCAAATCCATCGCCAAATGCTCGCCCTCCCGTCTGAAGACCGGATGCTTTTCCACATGAACCTTGATGTAGAGATCGCCGGCCGTGCCGTGCGCCGCGGCTTCGCCGCGGCCGGACAGACGGATCATTTCGCCGTCGTTGACGCCGGGCGGAATCACCATTTTAATTTCTTCATTCTTTTTTAGGACGCCGGGGCCGCCGCAGGCCGCGCAATGTTTTTCCGGCACTTTGCCGACGCCGGCGCATTTTTCGCAAGTTCGCACCGCCGAAACGGAACCGAGCAACGAACGGCGGGTTTCGCGGATTTGGCCGCGGCCGTTGCAGGCCGCGCACTGCCGCTGGGGTGAGCCGACTTCGGCGCCAGTGCCGTTACAGTGATCGCAGTGGCTAATTTTTGCAATCAATAAGTTGCGCTCGCTGCCGAAGGTCGCTTCGGCAAAAGACACTTGAATATCCACCGAGATATCGCGGCCGCGGCGCTGACGCCGCCGGCCGCCCTGTCCGTCGCCGAAAAATTCGCTAAACAAATCGCCGAGATCAAACTGGGCGCCTTGGCCCGCGTCCCAACCCGAGGTTGGTCCGCCTGGGGCGGAAAAGCCACTAAAATCAAATTGCCAATCACCACCGGCGTTCGGACCGGTCCAGCTGCCAGTATTTCTCTCTTCGCCGTAATGGTCATAAGCCTGCCGTTTGCGGTCGTCGGACAAAATCTGGTAGGCCTCGTTCACCTCTTTAAACTTGTTTTCATCGCCGCCTTTTTTGTCCGGATGGTATTTATGCGCTAATTTATGAAAGGCCTTTTTGACTTCCTCCGGCGAAGCGTTGCGCGTAATTCCTAATATCTCGTAATAATCTTTGGCCATTTTATTTTAATTTTTAAGAGGTTTCCGCATCGCGAATCGGACCGTTATTATTATTCTTAGGCGGCGGATTGTCGGTTGGGTCGCCGGCGCCGGTTCCGGGCTGGCTCGACGCTTTTTGCAGCGCTTCACCGATTTTTGATAACGCCACTGATAGTTCGGTGCTGGCGCGCTTCAATTCGTCCAAACTGGCGCCGGTATCGCGATTTTTCTTCAGGGCGGCAATTTTGGCTTCAATATCTTTTTTCAAATCGTCATCGATTTTCCCCGCCGCTTCGCGCAAAGATTTTTCCGCCGTATAAATCAACTGATCGGCGTTGTTGCGCGTCTCCGCTTCTTCCTTTTTTTTCTGATCCTCGGCTGAATGCGCTTCGGCTTCTTTTTTCATCCGGTCAATGTCTTCCGGCGTCAAACTGGACCGGGCCTCAATCCGGATTGATTGCTCGCGGCCGCTGTTTTTATCTTTCGCCTTGACGCTTAAAATACCATTGGCGTCAATATCAAAAGTTACTTCCACTTGCGGCAACCCGCGCGGCGCCGGCGGTAAACCGTCCAGAATGAAGCGGCCGAGACTTTTATTATCCGCCACCATCGCCCGTTCGCCTTGAATTACATGAATTTCCACTGATGTTTGATTATCGGCGGCGGTGGAAAAAATTTGCGATTTGGAGGCCGGAATCGTCGTGTTGCGTTCAATGATTTTCGTGTTGACGCCGCCCATCGTCTCAATGCCGAGCGACAACGGAATGACATCCAAAAGCAATACATCTTTAACATCGCCCTGAAAAATGCCGGCCTGAATCGCCGCGCCGATCGCCACGACCTCGTCGGGATTAATGGAACGATTCGGTTCTTTGCTAAAAAATTTCTTGACGGCTTCAAAAATCGCCGGCATCCGCGTTTGGCCGCCGACTAGAATCATTTCGTCAATATCCGAAATTTGGTAACCGGACGCCGCCAGCGCCCGGCGGGTAATTTCAATTGACCGGTCAATGAATTCTTGCGCCAACTCTTCCAGTTTAGCCCGCGTCATTTTCAAGAGCAGGTGCCGCGGCCCGCTGGCGTCCGAGGTAATGAAGGGAATATTAATTTCCGCTTCGCGGGTTTCCGACAATTCGTGTTTGGTTTTCTCTGCCGCTTCTTTTAAGCGCTGGAGCGCCAATGGATCCTTGGTAACGTCAATGCCCGATTCTTTTTTAAATTCGGCGGCGATCCAGCGGATAATTTTTTGATCAATATCGTCGCCGCCGAGATGGGAATCGCCGTCGGTGGCTTTGACTTGAATACTCTGTTCCTCATCGACGGCCACGCCGCCACCGATAATATCCAACACCGACACATCAAGGGTGCCGCCGCCGAAATCATAGACGACAATTTTTTCGTCTTTTTTCTTATTGAAACCGTAAGCGAGGGCCGCCGCCGTCGGCTCGTTGATAATCCGCTTCACCTTGAAACCGGCGATCTCGCCGGCGTCGCGTGTCGCCTTACGCTGGGAATCGTCAAAATAGGCCGGCACAGTGATTACCGCTTCTTCAATTTTTTCGCCCAATTTGGCTTCGGCGTCGCGTTTTAATTTTTGCAAAATCATTGCCGATATTTCTTCCGGCCGGTGAAATTTACCCGCCTTGCCGTCGGGCAGGTCGCCCAACTTAACTTTCACCCCGCCATCATCGGACCGCTCAATC
>Ga0209541_10009049_pt1 | contig 16229 bp, 15 predicted proteins | sample RifCSPlowO2_01_FD_184027 | JGI IMG/M metagenome (GOLD analysis project Ga0209541, IMG submission 184027) | Groundwater microbial communities from Rifle, Colorado - Rifle CSP2_plank lowO2_0.1 (SPAdes) (version 2) | ecosystem: Environmental > Aquatic > Deep subsurface > Groundwater | place...
TTCGGCCACATAGGCATCGTGAACGGCCGCCGCCGAATCACCTCCACCCACAACCGTGATTGCCTTACAAGAAGCGACCGCTTTTGCGATACCCAACGTTCCTTGGGCGAACGCGGTGTGTTCATACACGCCGACAGGCCCATTCCAGAATATTGTTTTCGCACCGTCTAGATTTTTTATAAAAAGCTCCAATGTTTTTGGGCCGATATCTAAACCCATCCAACCATGGGGTATTTCGTCGGAAGGGGTGATTTTGGTGGGAGAATTTGGATCTAATTCTTTTGCGATCACATGATCTATAGGAAGTAAAATTTTAATTCCTTTTGTTTCAGCGCGTGCCAGCGCTTTTTTTGCCGAATGGATTTTTTCGGTCTCAACGAGAGAATTCCCTAATTTTTTCCCTTGAGCCGCCAAAAATGTGTAGGCCATCGCTCCGCCGATCATTAGTTTGTCCACCTGATTGAGTAGATTTTCAATCACCTCAATTTTATCGGAGACTTTGGATCCTCCTAAAATAGCGACAAAGGGTCGCTCGGGAGAGCGGGAGACTTTTGTTAAAAATTCAATTTCATGTTTCATTAAAAATCCAGCGCCACGTTGTGAGATAAGCTGTGGAAGACCCACCACGGAGGCATGTTCTCGATGCGAAGAGCCGAAGGCGTCGTTAATATAAACGTCGCAAAGAGAGGCGAGTTTTTTAACGAACTTTTCCTCGTTTTCTTCCTCTTCTGGATGAAACCGCAGGTTCTCTAAAAGTAAGATCTGATTTGGTTTCATGTCGAGCGTTAGCTTGCGGATACCATCTCCTACACAATCTTCTGGAAATAAAATTTCGTAGTCGGGAAAAATCTCCGCCAAACGCTCGGCGACCGGCGCCAGTGAATATTTTGGATCTTTTTTCCCTTTGGGCCGGCCCATATGGGAGGCCAAAATCAAATGAGCTTTTTTTTCAAGGGCGTATCGGATCGTCGGCAGACAGGCTTGAATACGGGTGTCGTCGGCGACCGTCCCTTTTTGCGTGAGAGGGACGTTAAAGTCGACACGCAGGAAGACTCGTTTTTCGGCAATGTCTAATTCGTCAATGTATTTGATCATGAATATACCGAGCTAAATCCAACATTCTGCAACTAAAACCGATTTCATTGTCATACCAAGACAATACTTTTACCATATTTCCCATCGATTTTGTAAATGGGGCGTCAACAATGGAAGAGCGGACATCTCCAATAAAATCAGAGGAGACCAATTCTCTTTCCTCCACTCCGAGAACCCCTTTCATTTCTCCGGCGGCCGCTTTTTTCAACGCGGCAAGTAGTTCTTCGGTGGTAATGCTTTTTTTCAATTCACAAACTAAATCCACCAAAGAGACATTGGCCGTGGGAACTCGAATGGCAAGTCCATCCAATTTTCCTTCCAGTTCTGGCAGAACTAGGCCGACCGCCTTCGCCGCCCCAGTGCTGGTTGGAATCTGGTTCATAGCCCCTCCGCGCGCGCGGCGTAGGTCTTTATGAGGTGCGTCCAAAATTTCTTGATCATTAGTATAGGAATGAATGGTGGTCATCAAACCTTTTACCACCCCAAATTCTTTATGAAGCACCGCCACGACCGGTGCTAGACAATTTGTCGTACAGCTCGCATTAGAGACGATATGATGTTTAGACGGGTCGAAGACCTTATGATTTACGCCGAAAACAAATGTGGCATCCGATTTTTTTCCCGGCGCAGAGATGATGACACGCTGTGCCCCTGCTTGAAGGTGCATTGCCGCACCGTCGCGATCAGTGAATCTTCCAGTACATTCAAAAACAATCTCAGCCCCGGTCTGTTTCCAAGGGAGTTTTGCCGGTTCTTTTTCACAAAAAATGGGGATCTCTTTCCCGTCAACGACGATGGAGTTTTCTTTCGTTGAAACGGTTCCTTGGTAGCGGCGGTGGACTGAATCAAATTCAAAAAGATGGGCCAGTGTGGAAACAGGGGCGATGTCGTTGACCCCCACAATCTCAAAACCCTGTTTTAGGGCCAGCCGTGTTGCCAGACGCCCAATCCGCCCAAATCCATTGATGCCAATTTTTATGTTCATCGCTTTTCCTCGTTTCTTGCGGGGTTTTTATAGTCGTTTCCCTCTTTAAGTCAACCGTGGGGCGTTTCCAATGATAAGGATCACTTTATCTCGTAAGATGGAGTTTGAATGCTCCAGAGCCGACCCAAACATAAAATAAAATTTAATAATATCAAATGGTTATCGAATAAATTGTTGGCATCGAAATTGCTTAAGTATCCTATAAAATGCGTACTTTTGTCTACATCGTGTCTTTTATTATCTCCCTCGTTTCCATCCCCTGTTGGGGAAGAACGGTGGCCCCGGGGCCGGAGGGTGTTTGTCAGCTTGAGGTGAACAATGGAGAATATGGGGACAGTCCATTTATCATCGGAGATTGGCGTAATGAATGTTCGATTACAGACCTTTTCTGGGTTTCATATCTACCGAATTATTCAAAAAGTACTTCCAACTTTGTCATCGATCCGGAAACCGATGAGGCCGCTCTGACGGTTCTCTTTCGTCCCGAGGGATTGTATTTCGATGCTAATTGGGGGGATATGAAGAGGGCGCAACCCCAAACGATTTCTACACCTCTTTCTACATTTGTTCCTGAAGGTTTTAAAATACTGATCGCTGGATATCAGACACTCTATTATGAGGGTGGGGATACTTATGATCGTTGTGTCGGTGAAAACTGTAACCACTATGCCCATGGAGGGTGTGATGGGGGTCAGGATTTAACATCGGGTTCTTGCGAAGAAGAGTGGACGAGCGGTGATAATATTCTGGACGACGTGATGGACTCATGGGTTTTCTGGAAGGTTCCGAATTGGCAAAAGGGATTTTTAGAAGACGATTTTAGCCTGTCTCCACGGAGGGGTGGTGGTTATCACGCTGTAACAAATCCATTCAGTGTGAATTCATGGGAGAATCATTATTCCACATTTATTCACCCCATGTCTCGAGGTACGGAACCGAAGAACTTATATGCACCTGCCGGTGAATCGGGTCCCAAATATCCCTACGCCGTCGATATTACTATCGATACCTGTGGTGCAGACGGCAAAACTCCGGAGGCTGGATGGACGGTGATTGGACAAGAAAAATACAATGGTTATGTCACCGAAATGGAGTGGAGAGATATGCGGATTCATCTGAAGTGCGGATGGATTAAGCTAATGGGGCTCATGACATTAAAAATGAAACGGGTGGAGATTTTTGTGGAACCGAAATGTGAGGGATGTGTTCCACAAGTGTTTGAATTAGATCGTTATGCTGGAAAAGAGACGGGACCCTATCCTGTGTTCAAGGGTCTTCGAAATGGGAGTGAACCGTTTCCCGGACCCCAATGGTATGGTCTTCATATTCATCCACACTCTTTTACACAAACGGGCCACCGGCCCCATCGGTGGGCCCCTAAATATTATGCAAAATACAACCACCATGTGTGTGATCCGAAACCGAATGAAACGGGAATGGTTTGGGAGGTTGGAAATTCAAGGGCGATTTGTCCTCCTAAAACGGGTCGCAGACCCTATCGGTGTGTGGCCGGTGAAAGATGGGAAAATTGCAGGATCGAAGGAATCAACGACAACGAACCGAATAAAAAGATGCGGAGTTATTTCATCCGAAAAATTACTCTAGATATCAGAATTGGAGAAGATCAGGAGATTTTTATTTATGAAGGAAAGAATAAAAATATTCCATATCCGTTGTTTCTAAATAACGATTATGAGTTGGCAAATCCGGAGACAAAAGAAGAGAGAATTTATACCTATCGTGGCCGACCTGTAGAACTCTTTTTACCGCCGGTGGTGGCGACAGCAGAAGCGCCACAGGCGCCGATTTACGAAGTCATTATTTATGAAACCATGGGGACCGACGGACGTATCTATCATAATGTGGGACCAAGCGGAGAGGGGTGTGTCGCTGGCGAATTATGGAATCCGGAATTAAATCAGTGTGTCTGTCCCACGTCCGCCACGGATGGAACCTGTCTTGTCTGCGCTGGCGGGCAGGAATTTTCCGAAGGGGCCTGTGTCTGTCCTGAAGGAGAAGAATGGGTGGACGGTCTGACGCGTTGTGAAGCCGCCTGTAATGGAACTAGAAATGAATTGGATCCGAGTGTTTGCATGATTACCCCGGAAGAGGTCTTAGATGAAAATCCATCAGGAGATGCAGGTGCTGGTGTGATTGTAGACCCAGCCGTCCCTCCCTCTGGAGATGTGGAGGATACGAGGGAAAATGAAATGGACGCAGTCCCACGCAAAAAACCGGCAACTCCGGATCTCTCCGAAGACGAAACAGAAGAAGATGACACGCAAGTTCAAAACGGGAATGGTAGTTGTTCTCTTTTGCCGCAAGAAAATGGATACACAAAATTTCAAGAAAATTTTCTGATCGGAATTTTATTCTCTCTTATTTTCGGAGTCCGAGTTCGGACATCAACGAAGAAAAAACTTCCAGCGTAATCGCCTGCTCGGCGTCACTCAACGCCTGTGATGGATTGGGGTGGACTTCGATCATTAAACCATCGGCCCCTGCGGCCATCGACGCCTTAGACATCGCCGGAACAAGCGAAGCTTTTCCCGTTCCGTGGGAGGGATCGACAATCACCGGAAGATGGGTTTTTTCTTTCAACAGCGGAACCACCGCCAAATCGAGTGTGTGACGAAGCGAATGGTCAAAGGTCCGAATGCCACGTTCACATAAAATCACATTTCCATTTCCTTGATCCAAAATATATTCAGCCGAAAAAAGCCATTCATCCACCGTCATCGACATCCCGCGTTTTAGTAGAATCGGCTTGTGTGTCTTTGCAACTTCGCGCAAGAGAGGATAATTTTGCGTGCTTCTCGATCCGATTTGCAAAACATCGGCATACTCCGCAACCAACGTTACGTCTCGCGGGTCCAATACTTCCGTTACAATCGGTAAACCGGTTTCCGTCCGCGCCTTCGCCAACAATTTTAACCCCTCTTCACCCAAACCTTGAAAACTATACGGAGAAGTCCTCGGTTTAAACGCCCCACCCCGAAGCGCTGTCGCGCCACTCTTGGAAACGGAGATCGCAGTCTGCATCAGTTGTTTTTCATTTTCAACAGCACAGGGCCCGGCAATCACTCCAAAATGGCCATTTCCAATCCAACGGTTCAAACCGATTTTGACAGAGGTCGGCTCGGCCCGTGTGGCACGGTCGGCCTTTGGATATGGAGAAGAATCAGCACCCATACCGGTGCGTTAACGCGGTTTTTAGCTCCACGTCAAGTAATAATGAAAAAAAATCCAAATGACAGACGGATATTTTTAGTTGATCTTTCTAGAGTTCTCATTAACATGACTCCGGTCATGAATCTTCGCTACCGAGACATCGAATACCTCGCCTCGTTTGTCGTTCATTTCTTGGAAAAGAGAGCTAACGCTCATTTTCAGGAGAAGAGAGAGCTCGCAATTCAGGCAATCAAAGCCGTTTTTGAAAAAAACTTTGCGGAAGAATCTGCCATCAGCGATCAGGCAAAAAAATTATTGGAAGCGAATCGCAACAAACTGGGAATGAATTTTGACGAAGAAAAAGCCCTCTCCATGATCCGAAAACAGCTCGCCAAGGAAAAAGGATTTGTTTTATGAGACTTTCTGACGACCGAACCACCCATCTAGCCCACAAAACCGCCGAGGCCTTGCAGGCCCTCGCAGGGGGGCTTCGGGGTCTGCGACCCTTTACGAAAGAACCTTCGGACCTTTTAGCGGAGGTAAAAAAGGCCTTTCGGGAATTTGATCGCATCTGGACCGAGGTCGACCGGGAAGCCACCGAGAAGGTCCATTCTCTGAAACGGAACGTCCCGGAGGGTTCCCGAGAGTGGGATATCCTCTACCGCCAGTATTTCGAAGAAGGACTTCAAAAAAGAAAGCCTTAAAATTCATCTAGTTATTCAAAGGTCCCCTTGTAAAGTATCGGACACTTTAGAGGGGGTGTACCGGTAAAGTGTCCGATACTTCGCTGAAAGACCCACTTGACTTCCATAGGGACAATCACTATATGTCCAACCACAGAAGATTGTTAGCACTTACAAGGGGTGAGTGCTAACAAAAAGTTAATAAAAAACAACAACTTAAAAGGAGGGTGTATGGGTAGCTCAAAGTTTCGTCCCCTGCAGGACCGTCTCTTGGTACAGAGACTGACAGAAGAAGAGAAAACAAAAGGTGGAATCATTATCCCCGACACGGCCAAAGAAAAGCCGCAAGAGGGAAAGGTGATTGCATGCGGAAATGGCAAGGTTTTGGATAGTGGAAAGATACAACCGCTGGATGTGAAGGCGGGAGACAAGATCCTTTTTTCCAAATATTCCGGAACTGAAGTAAAAATGGATGGAAATGAATATGTGATCATGGCCGAGGGAGATGTTTTAGGGGTGCTTCAATAATCATCGAAAACAACTAAGGAGATATTTATGGCAAAGGAACTATTGTTTAATCAGGGAGCCAGGGATCGTATGCTGAAAGGTGTGCATATTTTGGCTAGTGCAGTGAAGGTGACCTTGGGTCCTAAAGGCCGCAACGTCGTGTTGGAAAAATCATTTGGTTCACCCACGGTGACCAAAGATGGTGTGACGGTGGCGAAAGATATCGAATTGGCAGATAAATTTGAAAACATGGGGGCCCAGATGGTAAAAGAGGTCGCCAGCAAAACATCCGATGTTGCGGGAGATGGAACGACCACCGCGACCGTTTTGGCGGAAGCCATTTTCGGCGAAGGGGCTCGGTTGGTCTCTGCCGGTCACAATCCAATGGCGCTGAAACGCGGAATTGATCGTGCGGTAGAAGTGGTGGTTGCAGAATTAAAAAAGATTTCTACAAGCATTAAAGATCGCAAAGAAATTGCACAGGTGGGTACCATTTCGGCCAATAACGATTCCACAATCGGGAACATCATTGCCGAAGCCATGGATAAGGTCGGTAAAGAGGGTGTCATCACAGTAGAAGAGGCCAAAGGAATGGAGACCACGTTGGATGTAGTGGAAGGAATGCAGTTTGATCGCGGTTATCTTTCTCCGTATTTTGTGACTGATGCCGAACGCATGGAATGTATGCTCGAAGAACCGTTTATTTTGATTTACGAAAAGAAAGTTTCTTCCATGAAGGATCTGTTGCCAGTGTTGGAACAGGTGGCCAAAGCGGGTCGTCCACTCTTGATCATCGCAGAAGATGTAGAAGGAGAGGCATTAGCCACATTGGTGGTGAATAAACTCCGTGGAACCATCCATGTGTCCGCAGTGAAGGCCCCCGGCTTTGGAGATCGTCGCAAGGCCATGTTGGAAGATATCGCGACTCTTACCGGTGGTAAGTTAATTGCGGAAGAACTTGGATTAAAATTGGAAAACGTCCGTCTCGAAGATTTGGGACGTGCGAAACGTATTACGGTCGATAAAGACAATACCACCATCGTAGATGGAGCGGGCAAAAAGGCCGATATCGAAGGTCGCGTGAAACAGATTCGCGCTCAGGTCGAAGAGACCACCTCGGATTACGATCGTGAAAAGTTACAAGAGCGATTGGCCAAGTTGGTCGGCGGTGTTGCCGTCATTAATGTCGGTGCCGCAACGGAGACCGAACTAAAAGAAAAGAAAGCCCGCGTGGAAGATGCACTCCATGCAACCCGCGCCGCTGTCGAAGAGGGAATTGTCCCCGGAGGTGGCGTGGCCTATCTTCGTTGCTTCAAGGCATTGGATGCCATGAAGTCGACGACGGAAGAAGAGAAGTTTGGAATTAATATTATTCGCCGCTCTTTAGAAGAACCCGCACGTCAAATTGCGGAGAACGCCGGATGGGAAGGTGCCGTGGTTCTCTCTAAAATTCGTGAGCTAACCGGTGGACAGGGTTTTAACGCCGCAAACGGTCAGTTTGAAGATTTGTTGGCCGCCGGTGTTGTGGATCCGACCAAGGTGACCCGTACGGCATTGCAAAATGCCGCCTCGGTTGCCGGATTAATGATCACCACGGAAGCGATGATTGCCGAAAGGCCGAAGGAAGAAAAAGCAGGTCCTGGCATGCCTTCCGGAGGGATGGGCGGCATGGGAGGAATGGGTGGTATGGGCGGCGATTACTAAAAAAATCAGCCAATGATGTACAGAAAAAGGGGAAGTGTTTACGCACTTCCCCTTTTTTATTTTCTGCGTTATGTCATTGCGAGGAGGCTGGAGCCGACGAAGCAATCTAGGAGATGGGAATGACAAAAAACGCATTTTCCACCACTCCCGAGATTGCTTCGCTTGTCCCTTCGGGACTTCGCTCGCAATGACAGTGTATGATCTTAACCCCACGTGAAGAATTACTGAAGATTCAAAAATCGGTCTTTCGGAAAAATCAAAAGCACATTCAGGAGTCCATTTTTATCAAGGAACCGGGTTTTGAGAAATATGAGGCGTCCTATAAGCGGAAACTAAGTAAGTATCGCTCCATTGCCTCTATTGAAGAAATGGTTCAGGCCATTTTAAAGGCGGATATTATTTATGTGGGAGATTATCATACCTTGGCTCAGTCCCAACGGTCCTTTTTAAGAATTTTAAAAGCGGTGATTCAGAAGGAAAAACGAATTTGCTTGGGTTTTGAACTCCTTCACACCCGTCATCAAAAAGTATTAGATTCGTATCTACGCGGAAAATTATCAGATGATGCGTTCGTAAAAAAAGTGAGTTTAAAGAAGCGGTGGGTTTTTGACTTGTGGGAAAATTTCAGGCCCGTTTTTGATTTTTCCCGCTATCATCATATTCCCTCGTTTGGAATTGATCAGGCGCCGGACCGTTCCAGTCTTAAAAAAAGAGATGTCGCTACGGCCCAAAAAATTGCTGATCTGGTGACCCAATATCCGGATCATAAGCTGTTTGTGTTGATTGGAGACCTGCATTTGGCACCACAACACCTTCCGTTGGAAGTCCGAAAAACTCTAAAGAAAAGAGGAATGGTTCGAAATGAACTGATTTTATATCAAAATAGTGAGACGATTTATTATCAGCTTGCCCGTCAAGGCCTGGAAGATAAGGTGGAGGTGGTCCGTCTCGACGATCATAGTTTTTGCCGGATGCATACGCCACCGGTCATTGCACAGCGATCTTACCTGAATTGGCTGGAAAACGAAGAGGGTGAAATTGATTATGAAGATGCCAAGCATAGCTTTTTGGAATTGGTATATCGAATTGGGCAATTTTTAAGATTGGATGTGGGAGAACAGGCCGAAAAAGTGGAGGTTTACACCTGTGGCGATTTGAGTTTTCTGGAACATCTGAAAGAACGTAAAAATTTTAAGAAAGAAGAACTACATTCCGTAAAACAACAAATTTTGAACAGCGAAAGTTATTACATTCCAAAGACGAAAACGGTCTATCTTTCCAATCTTTCGATGAATCATGCGGGCGAAGAGGCCGCCCACTTTATCAAACATATCTGTTCTGGAGAAGAAAAGGCGCGGCCTATTTTGGGCGCTTTTTACGCAAATATTTTACATGAAGGGCTTGCTTTTTTTGGATCCAAAATTATTAATCATAAACGAAAATGTTTTCATGGGAATGATTTTCAAAATTTACTGAACTATTTAGAAAATCCAGGGCAGAAAAAGGAAAGGGTGTTGGAGTATCAAACCGCCCTGATTGTTTTGGAGTTTTTAAATTGCGCGGAAAGTGGCATGATACTTGAGAATGTAGAACCTTTAGCAAAAAATCCAGAACTGTTTTTTTCGGTAACACACGCTTTGGGATACATGCTCGGAGATAAGATTTTTTATGCACTCATGGATGGGGTGATTTTAAAATCAGAAATTCGTCAATTATTTTATGATCCGTGGCGGGGAGATGAAAAACCAGGGGAAATTTATTGGCGATTATTTAAAAAAATGCAAAATGTAAAAATCCCAAAACGGATGTAGGTTTTATTTTGCACTCCTCTTTATTTTTAAAAGTGTTTCCAAATCCGTTTTATCCTGTTTTCGCTTCATTTTTTGCTTCATTCGAATTAGGTCCTCTAAAGAGGGAAAGGGGACGGGGAGATGGCTGACTTTTTGTGTTTTTCTGTTTTTCCATGCCGTTTCGAATGTGATTCCACTCATTTCTGGGTAAATAATCGTATCCATCCAATAACCGGTCAGCTGTGTTTTTCCATCCATCATTTTTTGAGTAGAGATTTGGGAAAGATCGTATCCAAAATTAGAGAGGGCGTCTTTGGCTCGCGACATGTTTTCCTCCGAGGGGAAAATCCAGAGGTTTAGGTTATCGGTAGGGCGAACATGACCGTAGGCCGCCATCGCAAATGCACCGACGACAAGAAATTGAACCTTTCGTTCATTTAAAATCTTTAAAAGATCGTCCGGTTGCATAAAGTAACTTTAAGGCGATCCATGTAAAACCACAACTCAAAAGGGGGTAATGGGTTCGTTTCCGTTCGCCCTGAGCGAAGTCGAAGGGCATTTTTGTGGTTCGACAAGCTCACCACGAACGGAAACGAACCCATTACCCAAAAGGTTGACAATTTCGCCCATTGAGGCTTTAAAAGCAGAAATGCTTGGAGAATGGATCCAAAAAGAGACAGTTGTTTTGCCGGGGGTTTTCAACGGAGCCACGGCCCTTGCCGCAAAAAAAGCCGGTTTTAAGGCCTTGTATCTTTCAGGAGGTGCCCTCTCCGCATCGCTAGGCTTTCCAGATGTTGGCATCTTGACATTAGATGAACTGAAAACCGCGGTTGGTTATATTCGAAGGGCGACAGCCCTTCCGGTGTTGAGTGATGCGGATACCGGTTTTGACGACCCCGCCAAAACGGTCCGTGTTTTAGAAAAAGCAGGGGCCGCAGGCCTTCATATTGAGGATCAAGTTCCTGCCAAGATGTGCGGACATCTGGATGGAAAACAGTTGGTTTCGACAAAAGAAATGGTTTCTCGTATTCAAGCGGCAATTCGTGGAAAAAAGTCTCCAAATTTTATTTTGATGGCACGTACCGATGCCCGAGGTGTGGAGGGTCTGGATCAGGCAATCGAGCGGGCCAAGGCCTATGTCAAAGCAGGGGCCGACGCCCTTTTTCCGGAGGGGTTAGAAACAAAGGAGGAATTCCAACTGTTTTCCAAAGCGTTTCCGAAAGTTCCGCTATTGGCCAATATGACCGAATTTGGAAAAACTCCTTATATTTCCGTTCATGAATTTTCTGAAATGGGTTATAAAATGGTGATTTTTCCCGTAACGCTGTTTCGCCTTTCGATGAAGGCCTCGATCGAAGGCCTGATGACAATCAGGGACAAGGGGACCCAAAAAAGTTTAGAAGACCATTTTCAAACACGGAAGGAATTGTACGAAATGTTGGATTATCAGAAATATGTTGATCAAAATTCATGATGTCATTGCGAGGACCCCGGACTTGATCCGGGGGACGAAGCAATCTAACTGGAGATGGCTTCGCTAACGCTCGCAATGACAGCCAAGGAGGTTTTATGGCAGAAACAAATTTACCTGAAGGATATTCGCCCGGATTGGATGGAGTTATTGCCGGGCTATCGTCTATTTCTAAAGTCGATCCGCAAGGAGATGAACTAATCTACTACGGTTACAAGGTAAGCCAGCTTTGTGAAAAAGCTAATTTTGAAACCGTTTGTTATCTTCTTCTTCATGGGGCGCTTCCGAATGCATCTCAATTGGAAAATTTCAAAAAACAACTGGTTGCGGAACGTGAAGTTCCAAAGGAACTTTTAGAGATGCTTTGTAAAATGCCAGAGAAAGCGCATTATATGGATATTTTAAGATCGGGCGTTTCTCTTTTGGGTCATTTTGATTTGCAGGCGAATGATAATTCAAAAGAGGCCGAATTGACGAAGTCTATTCGACTCATTGCAAAAATGCCGACCATTTTAGCGGCCCGAGTTCGGGCGCTACAAGGGAAAAAACCGGTTTCTCCGAATGCCAAGCTTGGACATGCCGCCAATTTTTTATATATGGTGAACGGTGAAAATCCAGATGCCGATTTTGCAAAGGCCTTGGATGTTTCTTTTATTTGTTACGCAGAACATGGATTTAATGCCTCTACATTTACAGCACGAGTGGTTGCCTCCACACTTTCGGATATGCATTCTTGTACTACCGCGGCAGTGGGAGCCCTTAAAGGACCGCTTCATGGCGGTGCCAATGAACATGCGATGTATATGTTATTGGAGATTGGGGATCCCGCAAAGGCAGAGTCGTGGGTGAAAGATGCGTTAGTACAGAAGAAAAAAATCATGGGGTTTGGACATCGTGTTTATAAAAAGAAAGATAGTCGTACTCCCATTCTTAAAAAGTATGGACTGCGTATGGCCCAGAAATTGGGAAATACAAAGTGGCATGAGATTGCACAAATCGTTGAAGACACCATGATGTCGGAGAAGAAGTTGTTCGCGAATGTCGATTTTCCGGCGGCGCCTCTTTATTATCTTCTGGGTCTTCCAATTGAAGTCGATACACCTCTATTTGTGGTAGCTCGTATGTCTGGATGGTGTGCTCACATCATGGAGCAAAGGGTTGGTAATCGAATCATGCGTCCAGAGAGTCATTATACAGGCCCTGAATCGAAGGATTTCTAGAATTCAAGAGAGACGGTAAGTCGGCTTCCGTAGGTAATCTCCGATCGGTCAACGACAATAGGACTGACGACACTCCCTAAAGGAGTCGCCTCAACATCAATGTCATAGGCCCTACGGGGCATGAGCATCCCCATTTCTAAAGAGGTCACCAGATGGTCGTAGAATCGACCTTGTAGTAAAAGATCTATTTCTAACCCGTACCACCGTTCCTGAAGAGAGCTGGCTGTTTCCGTGATGTTCGGAAGAGTTACCGTGCTAGTTTCATTATTGATTAAGGAATCAAAATTTAAATTCACATTCTTTTTCGGAGCCCATGCCGTTACAATTCGTCCTCCAATGCTAAAGTCATTGGCTTTCGGAAATGACTTTTGAATATTTAAATGGTGTCGATATTCGCCAGACATATAAACTGCGTTGTTGATAAAATTTCCAGTGATAGGAACCCCCCCGGTAAGCGTTCTTCCACTCCCAGAGTCGACAAGTGTTGGAGAAGAGCCCAGGGGCTTATTAAACATTAAGAGACCCACTTTGTAATCTGGCCGGAAACCGAATTGTGTGATTTTTGTCGAAAGAGGTGTGGAATCCCCGCTGGCATAACCCGTTTTAAAATTCCATTCTCCACCCCACGGATAATAGGCATTGGCTTCCAAAGCCATCATCAAGACTTCAATGTCCTGCTTTGCGGGGAGTTCGATGATGCCCGCCTTTGTGGTGTCCTGATACGTTCCGGCGTTAAATGCCAGTGCATCTAAGGCAAGACCCGTGGTAATTTTTCCACCAAGATAGGCCCCTTCAAAAGCGAATGTATATTCTTCATAATTGTAGCGGGCGTAAATATCGCTGAAAAACATGAGTGTGTCCCCATCGATTCCAGCGGCAACGTCGGAATCGCAGAGACCATCACCGGCCGCATCGGTACAGCCTGTGTTTGTGGCCGCTGTAGCCGTCATGGTAGTGCTTCCTTGGGAGGCGTCCCGTTTCCGAATTCCGGAAAAAGTCCCGATTTCAAAGTTCGGTTTTTCGTACAGCAACAGAAGAGCCCACTGGTGGTTGTCTTGTCCGTTGTCGCGAACCTGTCCACCCAGGCCTTGAATGGATGGGTCAAATTGAGATTCGTAAGCAATATCCCATGAAGCGCCGAGATTAATGGCCGCATCATTTCCCAATTCTTTTTGTGTCAGAAAAAGGACCCGGTCATAGGCATCCCCAAAGTCCCCTTTCGACTCACGACCATCATTTTGAAAAATTCCCAATCCCCAGTGTGAGGGTTGGCGTCCTAAACGAAACTTACCCACCGGAATTAAAATTTCAGCCCAAACATGGCGGACATTTACGGAACCATTCTCTCCTGCGGCCCCGCCAACCATACCAATGGCGCCGTTCCCGGCGGGAAGAGTTTGGGTGCCAATCACGGGAGATAGAAATTCGAAGCGTTCTACCTGTGAAGAACCGAAAACGATATTATCTAAAAAATCCATCTGGCTGTGGATGGAGAGATTGTCATTAATCTTTAAGACCGGTTCTGTTCGTAAGCGCATCTGATTAAATTGAATCAATCCGAATCGATCGTTGGATGTTCCTGCCACCTTCGGTCTTTGAAGATCGAGGTTGTCGTAAAATTCAAAACGATTTCGATAATAACCATGAACACTAAAATCGACCGCGGAAGAGACCACAGGAAAGAAAATTGCAACGAATAACAGGAAAATGCGTATATTTCGAGACATGCGAAGCCTATGTAAACAATCCGGTTGGCACCCGTCAATAGAATAACTTTATACGCCGCGGCTAGAATCGGTATCCAACCCGGCCGACGATCTGGAGATCCCAACTGGTACTTCCGCCCCAGAAGCGGTCTCCCATGAGGATGTGGAAGGAGGCATCCGGGCCTACAAAGAGATGGGGTGTGACTTCATACTCAAATCCAAGATTGGGGGCCATCAAGTCGAAGGCGACATTTCCATTCGATCCAAAAAGGATTCCCGCGCCACCGCCCACATAAGGGAGGAATTTTGGTTGTTCTAGTAGATCGAAGTGATATCGAACGAATGGTAATAGATCAAAAAAACCATCTCCACGTACGAAAATGTCAAAATCGAGACCAAGAGAAAAAGTGTCGTCATAAAAATATTCGGCGGCAGCATCTAGATCAAAACGGGTAGGGGTGTTGAATCCGATTCCGGGACCGACAGAAAACTGTATCAATCCCTCTCTGGATTGTGTTTGGCCAATACAGGGAGTTAAAAATGAAAAGATAAAAAGGAATAATAAAAGGTTTTTCTTCATAAAGCCCCCTTATCACTTTTTCCGATGGATGACAACAGAAGCCGCTTTTGCAGAGCGAATGGCGGCCGGTTTCGCAATTTTTACCATCACCCCTTTTGCTCGAAAATGGTCCATACAGAGGGAAGCAATCTCTTCGGCCAATGTTTCCAGCAGAAAATGCCTGCTTTTTTGTATGTGTTGAAGAACTTCTTTAGCCACCTGCGTATAGTTGATGGTGTCTTCCATTTTACAGGTTCGCGCAGGTTTTTTTGTGTCCCAGTCCAGCTTCAAATCGACCACAATTTTTTGGGGCCGTTTTCTCTCCCAATCCAGCACGCCGAGAATACATTTGGCAACCAATTGTTCGATGCAGATCCGATCCATGGATGAGCTATAACATGACCTATAACACACTTGCAACCCGAGCCCTTTTTCTCTAAGACCCAAAGGGTCATGGAAAGTCTTTTTCGAGGAATTTTATTGGAATTGGGGGAGAATCCGGAACGGGAGGGTTTGGTCAAGACCCCCTCCCGGATGAAAGAAATGTATCAATTCCTAACCAAGGGATATCGAGAAGATCCGAAGGCTCTGATCAACGGTGCCATCTACGAAGAAAAATATGATGAAATGATTTTGGTGAAGGATATCGATTTTTACAGTCTTTGTGAACACCACATGATTCCCTTTTTTGGGAAGGTTCATGTCGGTTATCTGCCGGATGGCAAGGTTGTCGGTTTAAGCAAAATTGTCCGTTTAGTGGAAATGTTCACCCGCCGTTTACAGGTTCAGGAGCGGCTGACCAATGAAATTGCATCGGTTATTCAGGAATCCTTGCAACCGAAGGGTGTGGGAGTTGTGATCGAGGCGGAACATTTATGTATGCAAATGCGTGGAGTGGAAAAAACAGGTTCCAGAGCCATTACTTCCTCGATGTTTGGAAAATTTCGTTCAGATCCAAGGACGCGGGAAGAATTTTTAGGATTTGTTCATCGCAAGGGGTGATCATGAAACGAACACACGTCCTATTTTTTATTTTGGGAGGGTTTTTTATTACGAACGCTCTTGTAGCAGAGTTGATCGCTGGGAAAATTTTTACCTTGGAAATGCCAGTTTTTATTCAAACAGTCCTCTCGTGGATTTCTGTTTACGAAAAAAACTTTGTAGTGAGTGTGGGAGTGATCTCTTGGCCTATTGTCTTTGTGGCCACCGATATTGTGAATGAATTTTTTGGTCGTCGCGGGGTTCGGTTTTATACCTTCGTTACGGTGGGACTCATTGCCTATGCCTTTTTCGTTCTAATGTTGGCCCGTTGGGTTCCTGCCGCCTCCTTTTCGCCCG
>Ga0209541_10009051_pt1 | contig 16229 bp, 14 predicted proteins | sample RifCSPlowO2_01_FD_184027 | JGI IMG/M metagenome (GOLD analysis project Ga0209541, IMG submission 184027) | Groundwater microbial communities from Rifle, Colorado - Rifle CSP2_plank lowO2_0.1 (SPAdes) (version 2) | ecosystem: Environmental > Aquatic > Deep subsurface > Groundwater | place...
GTGGTCATAGTTATCATCATAGATAACTATTCTAACCCACCCCTAAGTTTAAGCCAATTTTGCCGCTCTGGCAAGCTTTAGGCTCATCTTGCGTGAGACAAGACTGGAGCCGAATCCGCGCCCGCAAAACCATTCTTTATAATAAACTTTTTCACGGGCTTGGTGCGGGATTCAACTCCTGCCTGGGACGCCAAAAAAATTCAAAACGCGAAATTTAAATAAAAAGGAGGAGAAGACGATGTGCAATTTGATTAAAGGAGGTTCTTTGGCGCTTGCCGTATTACTGACGCTGATGAGTTTTATGCTCATTTTTATTGAAAAATCTTCGGAAATTGAACCGTCCAAAGCTCTTCAATTCGCCATCGGCGCCCTGGCGCTGCTTACGGCCATTGCCTTTGGCTTTCAGGCAAGGCGTGAGAAAAAAATAGATTTAGTGAATCCTGTGTTGGTCGTTATTTGGCTGGTTATCGCTTTGAAGTATTTCGCATTATAACTTCTGCTTATTGAGGCGGTTTAAACCGTTAATTCATAAACCCTTGGCAAAACACGTTTTTGCTTAGGGTTTTTTATTTTGAAGTCCTAAATTGCTTTGACATAAAATATTTAAAATGAGATAATATAAGCAAGTTTTAATTGATTTTTATGCTTAATTTTGATTTAAATACGCCCGTTTCATCAATCACTCGCGTCGGCAAAACGACAGCCGGCAAATTGAAGAAATTGGGGATTGAGACGGTTAAAGACCTGATTTTTTATTATCCTTTCCGCTGGCAGGATTTTTCCGTGGTGTCCGAAATTGCCAAGCTTGAAGCGACTGACGCGGCGACCATTAAAGGCAAAATTCAGCTGATTAATAACCGCCGCAGTTTTGCCAAGCGCAAAAATTTGACGGAAGCTTTGATCGCCGACCAAAGCGGATCAATTAAAGTTATCTGGTTCAATCAGCCGTATCTGATAAAAGTTCTTCAGCCCGGCGATGAAGTTTATTTGTCCGGCAAAGTTGATTTTGACCGCTATAATTTGCAGTTTGTCAATCCGGTTTACGAAAAGGCGGGCGGAGAAACGATTCATACCGCCCGGCTGGTGCCGATTTATTCCCTGACCGGCAATTTAACGCAAAAGCAGATCAGATTTTTAATCAGCGTGGTTTTGCCGGCCATTGATCTGATTGACGACTGGCTGCCGCCGGCGATCAGTAAAAAACTGAATCTGCCGGACCAGAAATTTGCCCTGCGCCAAATTCATTTTCCCCAAAACCAAAAAACTCTGGCCGAAGCCTCGCGGCGCCTGAAATTCGAAGAATTATTTTTATTCCAGCTGCGGATATTTTTAAGCAAGCAGGAGATTTCCGCCACGCCGGCAGAACCGGTCAAATTCCACGAAGAAGAAACTAAGAAATTCGTGGATTCCTTGCCGTTTAAGCTGACTAATGACCAGCGCCGGGCGGCTTGGCAGATAATTTCGGATTTGGGCCAAAGCCGGCCGATGAATAGGCTGTTGGAAGGGGAGGTCGGTTCGGGCAAGACTTTAGTGGCGCTTTTAGCAATGTTTAACGCGGCTTTGGATGGCAAGCAGGCGGTTTTAATGGCGCCGACCGAGATTTTGGCCGGCCAGCACTATAATAATATCTGCCGGTTTTTGGGCAAGACAAAAATTAAAACCGCCTTGTTGACCCGCAGCCAGCAGATTTTAAATCAAAAAAAAGCCGGTAAAATTGAAGTTTTTAAAAAAATCAAGTCCGGCGGGGTAAAAATCATTATCGGCACCCATGCCTTGATTCAGCAAGATGTTAAGTTTGCCGATTTGGGTCTGGTAGTCATTGACGAGCAGCACCGCTTCGGCGTCAGACAAAGGCAGCTGTTAAAGCAAAAATCCGATTCAGGCAGCGACCGGTCGCGACCCGTCGCTACGTTGCCCCATCTGCTTTCCATGACCGCCACGCCGATTCCGCGCTCTTTGGCTTTGAGCTTGTACGGCGATTTGGATATTTCAGTAATTTATGAATTGCCCGAAGAGAGAAAAAAGATCATTACCAAAATCGTTGAGCCGAGAAACCGCCCGGCGGCTTATGATTTTGTCCGCGGCGAAATCAAAGACGGCCGGCAGACGTTTGTGATTTGTCCGCTGATTGACTTGTCGGATAAATTGGGGGTTAAGGCCGTGACGGCTGAATATGAAAAATTAAAAGATCAGGTTTTTCCAGATTTGAAAATCGCGATGCTGCACGGCAAGCTGAAAGCCGCGGCCAAAGAGGAAATCATGGCCGATTTTTTAGCAAAAAAATACGATATTTTAGTGGCCACTTCGGTGGTGGAAGTGGGCGTGGACGTGGCCAACGCTTCGGTCATGTTAATTGAAGGCGCCGAACGTTTCGGCTTGTCCCAGCTGCATCAGTTCCGCGGCCGCGTCGGCCGGTCAATCTTTCAGTCTTATTGCCTGGTTTTTACCGACAGCCAAAGCGAAAAAATCAGCCGGCGGCTTGGCGTCCTGGTTTCGGCCAAAGACGGCTTTGAGCTGGCCGAATATGATTTGAAATTCCGCGGCCCGGGCGAAATTTACGGCACCAGCCAGTCCGGTTTTCCCGAATTCAAAATCGCCCGGCTGACCGATTATCAAATAATCGCCGAGGCCAAAGAGGCGGCGCAGGCGGTTATTTCAGAGGGTTTGGATAAATATCCGGTTCTAAAACAAAAAATGGATCAGGCGGGAGAGAATATCCACTTGGAGTGAGGCAAAAGTCAATAAAGCAATAAAACAATAAAACAAACCGGTTTAATTATTAATTTTTATATTTAAAGATTAGTGTTTTTTAAAGTTTATTTCTGAATAAATAATAAAACATAAAAAAGTAAAAAAATAAGCAAACAAAACTAAAAATCCGTTTGCTTTATTGAATAAAGAACCGCCAAGGCCTGCTCTTGTACGCCCCGGCGTAATCCACCCCGACGCGCGGGGCTTTTTTAATTTGGCTGGGGTTAATTTTAACCCCGCGGTCTTCAATCCACATTTCGGCCTTTGGCCCCGAGGCGGGGGAGCCGTTTAAGGTTTTATCAATTTTAAAAGCCCGGCAAAGCTTGCCCGGGCCGTCGGTTTTAACTTCCGGTTTTAAGCCGGCAATCGGTTTGACGCCTCTGATTAAAACCGCGGCCGGGTATTCATTTTTTTCCGTGACCACGTTTAAGCAATAGTACATGCCGTAAATCAGATAAATATACCAAAAGCCCGGCTGGCCGAACATCAGCTCGGTTCGGGGCGTTTTGCCTCGCCTCGCTTCGCGAGAGCGAAGCGGGCCGCGGCTGGCGTGCGAGGCCAGATCGTTTGGCCCGCAGTAAGCTTCAGTCTCGGTAATTTGGCCGACAATCGTTTTGCCCCCGATTTTGCGCGCAAGGAATTTACCCAGGAGGTTTTGAGCGACTTTGAGAGTATCTTGGCTGTAGAAGGATTGGGGCAACTTCATAGGGCAGCTTATAGCTGTTAGCTTTTAGCTTATAGCGGAAGAAATTTGAGCCTTTATAAAAAATAAATAAATTTGTAAATAAACAGATAATCCGGCAAAATTCGCTAACAGCTAACAGTTAACGCCTCGGCCAAACTTTTCACCTGGACAATTTTCATCTTTGAATCAATTTTTTCTTTGCCAAAGGGAATAATCGCCTGTTTAAACCCCAGCTTCTCCGCCTCCGCAATCCGTTTTTGCGCCTGGGAAACGGGCCGAATTTCGCCGCCCAGGCCGACTTCGCCGAAAGCCAAAGTATCCGAGGGAATGATTATATTTTTAACCGCGGAAATTACGGCCAGACAGACGGCCAGATCGGCCGCGGGTTCGCTGATTTCCAGACCGCCGGCGATATTCAAATAAAGATCCTGATTGGCCAGTTTCAGGCCCAAGCGCCGCGAAAGCGTGGCGGCCAGAAGCTGGAGGCGGTTTAAATCAAAGCCCGAAGTTTTTCTTTGCGGATAGCCGAAGCTGGTCAGGCTGGCCAAAGCCTGGACTTCCAGCAAAAATACCCGGCTGCCTTCCAGCGCGGCCGTGACAATTGAGCCGCCAGCCGCGCTTTTTTGCGTCAAAAAAATCGCGGCCGGATCTCGGACCTCGATTAAGCCTCGGCCCTGCATTTCAAAAATTCCGACTTCCGCGGTTGAGCCGAAGCGGTTTTTGGCGCCGCGCAAGATCCTAAAGGCGTGGTATTGGTCGCCTTCCAGATACAAAACCGCGTCAACCAAATGCTCCAAGGTTTTCGGGCCGGCGACTTCGCCGAATTTGGTGATGTGGCCGATAATTAAAATAGTGATGTTATTTTTTTTGGCGACCTCTAAAAGCTTGGTGGTGCAAATCCTCACTTGATTGACGCTGCCGGCCGCGGACGGGGCTTCTAAGGAATAAACCGTCTGGATGGAATCAATAATCGCCAATTTCGGTTTTTGTTCCAGGATCGTGGCGGCGATGGTTTCAATGTTGGTTTCGCCCAGAAAGCCCAAATTTTTGATTTTAATCTCCAGCCGGTCAATTCGGGTCTTAATCTGTTCGGCCGATTCTTCGCCGGAAACATAAAGGACATTGCCTGGAATTTTTTCAACCAACTGCAAGACTAGGGTTGATTTGCCGATGCCCGGCTCGCCGCCCAAAAGGATTAACGAACCATTGACTATACCGCCGCCCAAGACGCGGTCAAATTCTTCAATCCCGGTTTTTAATCTTTGAAAATCGCCGGCGTTTATCCGGTCAAAAGAAATAACTTTTCCCGCCGGCATCCCCGGTAAATTTTTGTTCTTTAAGTTTTGCGCCTGGAGATTCGCGCTTTGAGTTTTTTCCAGAGTGCCCCATTGCCCGCATTCCGGACAGCGGCCCTGCCATTTGGGCTGCTGGGCGTCGCAGTTGGAGCAGGCGTAGATTTCGCTTGGCGGTTTGGGCATATTAGGGGGGGGTAGGGAGTAGGGAGTAGCTTGTAGACAAATACCCTACACCCTGCTCTTTGTTTTACAATAGATCGCTGTATGATTTATTTATTTTTTTAAACGGGGTTAATTCCAGCAGATTGTATATTTCAAAGTATTCTTTTTTCCCCTTGGTTTTTGAAATTTTTTTTAAAACCGTTTCTAATTCCAAAAATTTTCCTAATTTATCGATGTTATCAAAGTGAATTCTGGTATTTTTAAACAGCCATAATTTTCTTTTTTTAGACACAGTTACTTTAATGCCCAAAGACAACGTCAAAATATTTTTTAATCGTTTCAACTGCGCTTTGTTGATCGGCACGATTGAATAATTTGATAATTTATCAATTGATTTATCCGGCCGCTGATAAAATATTAATTCAAAATTTTTATTGTTTGTTTCTCTTATCTTCAATCTTCCCTCGGCACAATTAAAATAAGTATCTTTTTGATTTAGCGCCCCGCAATATTTTGCCCCCAGTCTTTTTAAACGTTTTTCTGTTCTTCTGAAATCATTTACTTTAATTTTTAATTCAATATTTTTCATGAATTTTCTTTTAGATATTTAACGCCTTCACTGGCTCCTTCAAACAACGGCTTGCCGTATTGTTCGGTAATTTTTTGTAGAGTCTCTATTTGTCCGTCTTTTTCAACCTTATAAAAAATATTATTTTTCGGCATCCATGGCGGCTGATTTTTTTCAATTTTAAACGATTTTTGTTCCTCGGCCGATAATAAATCAAGAGATTTTAAATATAATGGTCCGGAATAATATCCGTCGCAAAAATCTTTCGTGGCGGAAATAATCCTTTCTAATTATTCGCCGCCGATAGATGGCAACAATGGCCTTACGGCAACCAGATTTTTTAGTCCGGCAATATGGGCCGATTTTAAAGTCTCAATTCTTTTTTGCGGGCTGGGCGCGCCGCTTTCCCATATTTCGGCTGATTAGTCGTATGGTAAAGAAACGGAAAAAACCAAAATATTCTCATTGCGAGCGAGTATATCCGCTACCTTTTTTATTTCTGCAATAAAACTTCGCGATAGATTTAGTTTAGTAATGACGGAAATATCTTTTTTTAAGCCGGCCAGTTTTCTTAATGCATCCAAGGAGTCTTCTTTTGATTGAAAAAATTCAGTATCACAGCCAAGCATTATGGTTTTTATTTCCCCGGGTAATTTTTCAAGCAATAATAGCTGTTCTTGCGTAAGATACGTTGTATTCCTTTTTTGATTGAAATTTAAATCATTCACAAAACAATAGCGGCATTCAAGGGGGCAGCTTAATTGCGAATAGGTTAAGACTCTGTCCCGGTCAATTTTTAATCCATGTTGTTCATAAATATTTTTTTCAAAATCCATAGCTTATTCTATTTTTTCATTAAATATAAATAATAGAACAAGTTAGCGCAAATTAATCTTGTACAGCTTGCCATCCGTCTGGCTTGTAAAATACAAGTAGCTCTCATTTTCACTAACTATAACCTGACTAATGTTATGGCTGCCTTCGGGCACGGCGATTTTTGATTTAAAGCCGCTCTTTAAGTCAATTTTATATAAATCGGAAGGCGAATTGTCCATTTCCGCGGAAAATATGCCCGCGCCTTCAGCCAGGGTTTGAGGCACGGCGCAATAAACCGTATCGTTGTCGGCAAAGCCGCATTTATCCGACCAGGTTTCCAGGCCCAAGTTCTTGCGGTTCTGGCCGATGCTTTCGCCCTGGGCTTCCACGATCCAAAGCGTCGGCTTAAAGCCGGCGGCGCCGGAAGAAACGCTGTATAAGAGGCGGTCGCCTTTGGTTGACCATTGGCCCTGGAAGTTTTGGCCTTCAATAATGGTGGATTTGAAATTTTCTTTGTTCAGCCCGAGAAAATAAAGATTTTGGCTGTCCAAACCTTTAGCCTCGCGATACATGGCCACGATTTGGCCGGCCGGCGACCAGCGGGGATAAACCGTCGCGTCCTTGTCGCCCAAAGGCTCGATTTTTACCGCCTTGGTGCCGTCGGCGTTAACGACGGCCAGCCAGCGGCTTTCCGGGCTGTCGCCCAGGCTTTTGAAAACTAATTGGCCGCTGTCCGGGGAAAAGCTGAAATCTTTCCAGTGGCGGGGCAGGGTGATTTGTTTGTTCTGGTTAAAATCGTAGACAATATTGGCGCCGTCGGGATATTCCAAAACCGCTTTGTTTTTATCCGGCGACCAGCTGACGTTTTGGACTTGGTAAAACACTTCTTCGCTTACAGGCACGGTCCGGCCGTCGGGGAAGACTTTATAAAATTTACCAGTGGCGCGGTTGTAATAAATGACATTCACGCCGTCTGAAGCCAAGGCGGGCTTGCCGGCCGCGGCCGCGGTTAAGGCCGTGATTTTAGTCAGGCCGCCGTTGGCCGTAGGCGAGGCCGCGGCGGCGGCTGGCGGGAGTTCAGCCGGGGGACCAAGGGGCGCCGGTTTTTGCTCTCCGGGCAGGGCGCCGTTGATATTTCCGGCCAGGGGAATATTGGCGTTAGCGCCGGCTTGAGGCAGAACGCCGGGGCCGGCATTGACGTTGACCGCGGCCGGCCCGGCCGGAATCGCCGGCTTTAAAAATAAATAATACAGCAGATAGCCGAAGACAAAAACCGCGGCGATGAAGGCGATTAAAAGCGCGATTCTTTTCCAGTTAAGAGGCATAAGTTTGGGTTTATTTTTATTTTTTAAATTAGTGAGTAGGTTGTAGTGAGTAGTGAGTAGAAGCTGATTTTAACCGCTTTTACTGCGCGCCGAAAATCCAGCCGCCGACAACTTTTATCGCTTCCCAAGCTATACCCGGCCCCAGTTGGTATAAGGTTTCCAGTTTATGTTCATAAGCGTAGCCGAGGGTGGCGAATAAAACCAGAACGCCCATAATCGCGAAAAACAGCGCCAAGCCGATTAAAACGCAGCCGCAGCTTTCCACTAATTCCAAGCCCTTGCTGGCCTGCTTGGCTGCTTCGCCGCCTTTGGCTTTTGCCTGCTGGGGCAGCCATTCTTCCCCGAATTTGCAGAAAAAATTGGAAAAAGGCGTGAAATAAGCCGCCAAGAAATGAAAAGCGATATAAAAATAAGTCAAACCCCAGCTGTCAATTAAATTAATCCACGATTGTTTCAAAATTTTACCCGAAGCCATTTGCGTGCCTAAGGCTTTTTCCAGTCCGGCCAGTTTTTTCTTTTCTTTGGCCGCCTCTTTTTGCGCTTTCTTCGCTTTATGGCCGGACAAAGCCCGCTTCCAGCTTTTTTGTTCCTTGTCTTTTTCGGCTTTTTCCTTGGCTTTCGCGGCTTTATCTTCGCTGCCGGAAACTTTTTTTTTCTGCGCGTCAATTTTCTGCTGGGTTTGCTGGAAAGTGCTTTTCGGCTTTTCCGGCTCTTCTTCCCCCTCGCCTCCGCCTTCTTCGCCGCTTGGCGCTTCTGGGTGGCTTGGACTCTCGGGTGGCTGGCCGCCGGCCGGAGCCGGAGTTTTTTGCTGTTTTGCGGCGGCTGAAGGTTTTGTTTCTTCGCCTTCGCCTTTTATGCCGCCGGTTAAGCCGGCTGATTCGCTTACGCCTTCCATTTCCGCGCCTTGTTTGGCTTGCCTGGCTTTTTGCTGTTCAGGAGATTCTGGCGCTTTAACTTCTTTATTTTTTGAGCCGGCTGGCGTTTTGCTAACATTTTCTTGGTGTTCTTTGCCGGCCTCGGTTTGGGGTTTTGGATTATTTTCTTTTTCTAATTCATTTTCTAATTCCTGGCGTCCAATTTCGGGCTGATCCAGTTCTTTATCGGTTTTCGCGCCGGCCGGTTTTCCGGTAACATTTTCCTTGTGTTTTTTACCGGCTTCGGTTTGGGGCTCCGGGGTGTTTTCTTTTTCCAACTCTTTCTTGTCCGCGGCTTTTCCCTTGTTTAAATCCCGGCGGTATTGGTTAAAATCAATAATATTATCTTTTTTATCGGCCGGTTTTTTAATTAAAGTCAATTCAATTTCCGCTTCTGCTGGCGGCGGGGGAAGTTTTTTGGCCGGTTCTGCCATTTTATTTAAAAGTGTTGGTTAATTATTTTAGATTTTTTACTAATTTTGTTTTTATGCCAATTTGGAAATTATAGAAGCGGATTGGCGCGGATTACTCAATGGTTATTTCGTTATTTTTGATTTTAATCAGGAGTTTTTTTGCCGGCTCTTCGGCGCTTAAAATTTTATTGGCGATTTTCCCTTCCGCCAATTCCTGGATGTTTTTTCGCACTAATCGGGCGCCGGTTTCCGGCTTAAAGCTGATTTTGGCCAGATATTTGGCCACGGCCGGGTCAAAGGTAATTTTTAAATCTTGTTTTTCCAGCCGGTCTTTTAATTCTTCCAGCTGGAGCCAAACGATTTTTTCAATTGTTTTATCGTCAAGCGGCTGAAAAACAATGGTTTTGTCAATCCGGCTTAAGAATTCCGGCGGGAACTTGTCTTTTAATTTTTTAACCACATCCTCGCCGATTTGGGAAAGTAGCGACAGGTCGTGACCTGTCGCTACTTGATTTTTGTCTTCAAAGCCGAAGCCCGCCTGGCGGTTGAAGCTTTCCGAGCCCAGATTGGAAGTCATAATAATCACGGTGTTGCGGAAATTGACCTGCCGGCCGGTGGCATCGGTCAGATTGCCGTCTTCCAAAACTTGCAGCAAGAGATTGAAAATTTGGGGATGGGCTTTTTCAATCTCATCAAACAAAACCACGCAATACGGCCGGCGCCGGACGGCGTCGGTCAGTTTCGCGCCTTCTTTATAGCCGACATAGCCGGCCGGGGCGCCGATTAATTTGGAAATATTGAAGCTTTCGGCGAATTCCGACATGTCAATTCTAATTAGCGCTTCGGCGCTGCCGAAAATTGTTTCCGCCAAAACTTTGGCCAGCTCGGTCTTGCCCACGCCCGAAGGCCCCAAAAAGATAAAAGAGCCGATCGGCCGGCGGGCCGAGGCAATGCCGGCGCGCGAGCGGCGGATGGATTCCGCGATCGCTTCTAAGGCCGGGGTTTGGCCAAAGATTTTTTCTTCCAGCCGGTCCGACAGCCCCAAGAGCTTGGCTTTTTCTTCCAAAATCAGGTTACTTAAGGGAATGCCGGTAATTTTTGAAACCACTTGGCTGATTTCTTCGGCCGTAATCACCGGCAGATTTTTTTGTTTTTCTTTCAGCCGCGATTCTTTCAGATTTTTTAATTGGCTTATAATTTCCTGCTCGCGCCGGCGCCATTTCAGGGCGGCGGCGAATTTTTCTTCCCGGACGCTTTGCTGTTTTTGGCGCTGAATTTCTTTGAGCTGGTTTTCCAAATTGTTAATTTCTTTCAGTTCCGGAGAAAAGCCGGTCTTGATTTTTACGGCCGAGGCCGCTTCGTCAATCAAATCAATCGCCTTGTCGGGCAAAAATCGGTCCGCCAAATAGCGCTCGGAAAGTTTGGCCGCGGCCTGGATCGCTTCGCGGCTGATTTGGACCTGATGAAAAATTTCGTAATTTTCCTTGATGCCCAGCAGAATCTCTTCAGTTTTCTCAACGCTGGGCGCGAAAACATTGACCGGCTGAAAGCGGCGTTCCAAGGCCGGATCGCTTTCAATGTATTTTTTATAGGCCTCCGGCGTCGTGGCGCCCAGACAGCGGACCTCGCCCCGGGCCAGGGCCGGTTTTAAAATATTGGCCGCGTCTAAGGCGCCGCCGGCCGAACCGGCGCCGATTAAATTATGGATTTCATCAATAAAAAGAATCAGACTGGGATTTTTTTTGACCTCGTTTAAAATCTGCTTTAAGCGGTTTTCAAATTCGCCGCGGAAGCTCGTGCCGGCCAAAACCGCGCTTAAGTCAATTGTGTAGATGCTTTTGCCGATTAAGACGTCAGGCACGTCGCCGGAAACGATTTTTTTGGCCAGGCCTTCCACAATCGCGGTTTTCCCGACGCCCGGCTCGCCCAAAAGCAGGGGATTATTCTTGTGGCGGCGGCAAAGAATCTGAATCAGCCGGTCGATTTCTTCCTCCCGGCCGATGACCGGGTCAATGTTTTGCTGAATGGCCGCGTCGGTCAGATTGACGCCGAAAACTTCCAAAATTGACTGATTGGCTTTAGTCAGGGCCGGGCCGGGGCCGTAATTTTGATTTAAATTATCCGGGCCGAAATCATCGCTTAGGCCGGTCAATTCGGAAAATTTAGAAGTGCTGTTTAAAACAATATTGATTTGTTTTTGCAATTCAGGCAAGTTGACGCCTTTTTGCTTGAAAAAATCGGCCAAAACCCCGTCATTTAAAGCAAGGATTGAGGCCAGCAAATGCTCGGTGCCGACATATTGGTGCTGGTTTGAGCTGGCGATTAAAAAAGCTTTTTGCAGTATTTTTTTTACGTCCGCGGTCAGGCCGATCTGGGCAATCGTTTGCCGGGCCGGCGGATTCTCGGCCATAATTTTTTTTATTTCCGGGCCGCTGATTTTTATCCGGCTTAAAATCTGTTCGGCCAGGCTGCCTTTTTCCAGGCTTAGGCCGTATAAAATATGTTCGGGCGTCAAAACCCGATGGCCGCAAGCCGCGGCAAAACCAAACGCGTTTTTCAGGACGTTTCGGGAGTGGGCGGTGAATTTGTTTAATAGAGAGTTCATGATGGAGTGATTGATAAAGTTAGCAGAAGCAGCGCCGCTAGATGAAGATTGAACAAAAAAACAAAAGAACAAATTTCTTGGTAGAGACGCAAAATCTTGCGTCTCTACATTATTTTAATTTTGTTCTTTTGTTTTCATGTTCTCTTGTTTTAATGATCACGCCATTTTCCGCAGCGCCGCGATCCGTTCCTCAACCGGCGGATGGGTGGCGAAAAGCTTTGACAATAAATGCCGGCCGCCGCCGAACGGATTGGCGATATACAAATGCGCCGTGGCGTTATTGGCGCGGTTAAGCGGCCGGTTTTCTTGTCCGATTTTTTCCAAAGCCAAAGCCAAGCCCTCGGGGTAGCGGGTTAGAAGCGAGCCGGCCGCGTCGGCCAAAAATTCCCGCTTGCGCGAAATCGCCAGTTTGATCAATTCGCCGATCAAAGGAGAAATAATCAGAAGAACAATGCCGGCGACAAGTAAAATCAACTGAAGCTGGCCGCCGCCTTTGTTATTGTCGCTTTTGCCGCCAAAGAGCCGGAATCTTAAAAACCAGTCGGAAAGCAAGGCAATGATGCCAATCAGAACAATCACCACCGTCATTAATAAAATGTCGTAGTTTTTAATATGGGAGAGCTCGTGGGCGATGACGCCTTCCAGCTCTTCGTTTTTCAACTTCTCAATGGCTCCAGCCGTTAAAGCGATGGAAGCGTGTTTGGGGTTTCGGCCGCAGGCAAAGGCGTTGATGGCCGGATCGTTTATCAGATAAATTTTGGGCATAGGCAGGCCGCCGGTCAGACAGAGATTTTCCACCAGATGATAGACGTACTTGTTTTCTTCTTCCGTTATCGGCCCTTTGGCGCCGGCGGTCAGCAAAGCCACTTTGTCGCCGCCAAAGTAGCTGAACAAGGCCATGACAATAGAAATCATCGCGGCCAAAGCCAAACCCGAATAGCCGGCCTCGGTCAGTTGGCCGAAAGTCCAGCCGACAAGCAGGATGACGAGAGTAAAGATGACAACAAGGATTATCGTTTTGCGCTTGTTTGAGTCGATTTGGTTGTACATAGTTTTGTAGGGAGTAGGGAGTAGGGAGTAGGGAGTAGGGATGGGGAAATTAGTATTTTTGTTTTATCGTGTTAATCAATTTATTGAGCATTTTCATTATTTCATCCATTAAATTCTCAATTTCTAAATATTTATTTTCTTTGCCAAAATTTAATTTTTTGGAGATTATTATCTGGGTTTCAAGTTCCGCTCCGGAAGCGATAGCGATAGTCAGAAAATGATGGAAATCTTTGCTTGTGGCGCGCCTTCTACCTTCGGCGATATTTGAAGGAATTGAGATTGCCGATCTTCTGATTTGGGATACGATTCCGTAAATTTCCGGCTTAGGAAAATCGTCAGTTAATTTGTAGATTTTTATCACCAAATCAACGGCTTTTTGCCAAACAATCAGGTTTTTGTAAGATTCAACAAACATAGCGTTCTCCTTAAAAGCTAACAGTTAAAAACTATCAGCTTGCTTAATAGTAAAATCGCGCTATGTTGATTTTCCCTACACCCTACTCCCTACCCCCTACACCCTAGTATCCTCTGGGACAACCTAAAATTTCACCGCCACGTTCTCCCGCTCGCCGCCCTCGGCCTGGAAGAATTCAAACTTCTTGAAGCCCAAGGCGTTGGCGACTAAATTGCTGGGGAAGACTTCAATGGCCGTGTTGAAATCGCGGACATTGCCGTTATAAAAGCGGCGGGAAGCCTGGATTTTGTTTTCCGTGTCGGCCAGTTCGTCCTGCAGCTGCAGAAAATTCTGCGAGGCCTTTAAATCCGGGTAATTTTCCGCCACGGCAAAAACCGATTTTAAGGCGTCAGTCAGCATATTCTCGGTTTTGCCTTTTTCCGCCGCGCCTTGAGCATTGATGGCCGCGGCCCGGGCCTGGGTGACTTTTTCAAAAAGCTCGCGCTCGTGAGTGGCATAACCCTTGACGGTTTCAATCAAATTGGGGATTAAATCATGGCGGCGCTTGAGCTGGACGTCAATGTCCGAAAAGGCTTCTTGGGTGCGATTTTTTAGTAAAATTAGCCGATTAAACAAGAAAATCAGCCAGCCGAGGATCGCGACGACGGCGATTACCGGTAACCATAAGAGATTTCGCATAGTTTTAGATTAATAGTTAGTTAGTTTGAGGCGCGAAATTATATAAAATTGCTTGATTTTTTCATTTTAGCCATTGTTGCTCAAAAACTCTTTTTGTGTTAAAATATACACAGGGGTTGTTGTATTTTTATATTATAAATTATATAATAAATAAGAGACTTAGTCAAATGAAATGACAGGTGCGCAGCTAATGAGTTTTTGGCTGGCGTTCATTGAAGCAGGAAAGCAAAAAAACAAGAAAGTAAAATTAAAAATAGATTGCTTCTTTGTTTTCTTGCTTTTTTAAACATATTTTTTAATAAAAATAAGCAAATAAATAAACCCACTTCATATGAAAAATCAATTGAAGCCGAAAAAATTAATAAATTCAGCTATTTTAGCGGCGGTTGTTTCCCTCGCTTTTTTTATGGTTTTTGGCGCGGTTTTGGCCCAGACCGTGCCTTGGTCCGGGCCGACCGCCCAGCCGCCCGGCGATAATGTCAATGGCTTGATTTTTAACCGGGATTTTAATTTGCCGATTCAAGACGCGGCTATTAATATCAGCCGGGCGGTTTACGCCGATGCTTTTTGCTTGCGCCTGGCGGATCCGGAAACCGGCGCTTCGCCTTATTGTATTTCCAACTGGGGCAATATCATCGGCCGAGAAAGCGGCGATTATTGGACTTTGGATGGTTCTAACCTGTATGCCGCCGATCCGGGCTGGTATTTGGGCCTCGGGACAGATGTTCCGGCCGTGAAGCTGGAGATTAATGACGAGAGCGATAATCCGACTCAAGCCAGAGTTACCGATATTGTTCAAAATCCGGAGTGGCAGCTGCAATACGGCGAACAGCCGGATGATCATTGGGGAATATACAATGAACAGACAAACGGCAGTTTAAATATTTGGGGCGGGGGCGACAACCGGCTGACAATTCTGCCAGATGGCAAAGTCGGCATCGGCACCAACGGCCCGAATCAGCAGTTGGAAATCGCCGGCAATTTCCGGCTGCCGCCGACCACGGCTTCGGCCGGCGTTATTTATTCCGGCGGCAATACCTTGCTTCATACTTTTGGCCGGCAAAATATTTTTCTTGGCATTGATGCCGGCAATTTGACGATGACCGGCATTAAAAATACCGGCATCGGTTACCGCACTCTCCCGGCCAATACTTCCGGCAGCGCCAATACGGCCATTGGCGAAGGCACTCTTTCTCTCAACGCCACGGGCCACAGCAACACTTCCAGCGGCGCTGATTCTCTCGCCTCAAATACCACTGGTTATGCCAACACGGCTGATGGCTACAGCGCTCTTTATTCCAACAGGGCCGGCAATTTAAATACGGCGGTCGGTTATCTTGCCGGCGTTTTTAATATCAGCGGATCGTTTAACACTTTTATTGGCGGCAACGCCGATGTTTTTAGCGATGATTTTACCGTCGAAACAGCCATGAGCGATTTAACCAACGCCACCGCCATTGGTTATAACGCAAGAGTTGGCGCCAGCAACGCCATGGTTTTAGGCGGCCTGGGCGAAGGCGCGGTAAAAGTCGGCATCGGCTTAATCAGCCCAAACGCGGATCTTCATGTTTACAGGGATTTTGGCGATAACGCGGAAATTGACATTCAAAGCGACTCCGCGGCCGGCAGTCATTGGGGGATTTATCAGCAGCGGGATGACGACGCGGCTACAACTTTACACAACGAGGCCGGGGATTTGAGATTTTGGCAAGGCGGCAATAGAGTGGCGATCTCCAACGAAGGCCGAGTCGGCATCGGCGCGACTGATCCGGGGCAAAAACTGGATATTGCCGGCGCTTTGCGGATCAGGCCGTCAGCCGTGCCCGCCGCCGCCAATGGCGTAATTTATTACGATTCTACCGCCAATAAATTCAGATGTTATGAAAATGGCGTCTGGGTGGATTGCGTGGGCGGCGGCGGAATCGGCGCCGGCCTGCCGGCGGGAACTTTAGGCCAGACTTTAAGACATGACGGCGCCAATTGGCTGGCAACCAGCAATTTGTATAACAACGGCGTAAATGTCGGCATCGGCGCTGTGCCTGATCCATTAGATTTGTTAACGAAATTAAATATTGCCGGCCAGATAAAAATCACCGGCGGCAGTCCGGGCGCTGATAAAATTTTGACTTCCGACGCCGCCGGCCTGGCCAGCTGGAAGAATTTGGGAGACATATCCGGCGGCGGCCAGGATGACGATTGGCGGGGAGTGGGCGATACTGACCCGACATTAATCGGCGAAATATATCATACCGGCAACGTTGGCATCGGCCTAACTGATCCAAACAAAAATTTGCATATAAAAACCGCGGCTGGCAGCAACGCGGAAATTGACATCCAAAGCGGCGTTAACGGCTGGTGGGGGATTTATCAGGAAGAAAGCAGCGGCGATCTGCGTTTTTGGCGGGGTGACAACAGAATGGCGATTACCGGCGCCGGCAACGTCGGCATCGGCACGATACTGCCTGATTCCGCCGCCAAATTAGAAGTCGCCGGCCAGGTAAAAATTACCGGCGGCATTCCGGGTTTAGATAAAGTCTTGGCTTCCGATGCTA
>Ga0209541_10009052_pt1 | contig 16227 bp, 27 predicted proteins | sample RifCSPlowO2_01_FD_184027 | JGI IMG/M metagenome (GOLD analysis project Ga0209541, IMG submission 184027) | Groundwater microbial communities from Rifle, Colorado - Rifle CSP2_plank lowO2_0.1 (SPAdes) (version 2) | ecosystem: Environmental > Aquatic > Deep subsurface > Groundwater | place...
GTAAAGTGTGGAGTTTATGGTCCGAGAATTTTTAGGGCTTGTGTTGATATCAAGGTTTTGTGAAGTGAATATGACTAGAAATTTAAACAATGAAAAATTAAAGGATGTGAAGAAAGTTTATTCTTTTTGGGGGAGGTTTTCTTTTCTTTATGATTCACAGGATTTTATTACATTTTTAGGAAGAGCAAAAACTATAAGAAGCATGGCAGTTAAAAAATTAGGACTTAGAAAAGATGATAAAGTTTTAGAAGTTGCTTGTGGTTCTGGCAGAAACTTTCCTTATTTAGTTGAAGCAGTTGGAAAAAATGGACAAATTGTTGGTTTTGATTATAGCATAGAGATGTTGAATGCTGCTGAAAAGTTATGCAAAAAAAATAATTGGAAGAACATAAAATTAATACAAGGTGATGCAGCACAACTTAAAATAAATGAAAATAATTTTGATGGTGTTATAAGTGTTCTTGGGATCAGTGCTATCCCTAACTGGGAAAATACACTTAAAAGATGTTACAATGTTCTTCGGCATGGAGGAAAATTAGTTGTTTGTGATGCTCGTCTTTTTAGCGGAGTTTTAAAATTTCTTAATCCTTTAATTAAAATAATTTATTCAAAATTTGCTGCATGGGACCCTTCAAAAAACATCCATGAAAAAATGAAAGAGATATTTGGTAATATTAAAGTTGAAAATTTTAATTTTGGAACTTTTTTTATTGCTGTATCTGTTAAAAAGAAGAGATAATTATAATGATAATAACAAAAGAGATTATACTTTGTGCTGAATTAAAAAATGTTTGGGATTTTATAACTGTTCCTGAGAATTTTCCAAAATATGTTTATGGATATAACAATGGGAAAATTCTTACTAATAATAAAACTGGGGTTGGGGCAAGGTATGAATGGTATGGAAAACTCTGGTTATTTAAACTTAAATCAATAGAACAAATTGTTGAATGGCAAAGCCAGAAAAAGGTAGGTTATGAAGGAAAAATATTTAGCATAAAATTTAATTCTTCAATGTCAGTTCAAAAAATAGGAGTAAATAAAACAAAACTTAAAGTCATTATAAACTACGAAGTACCATTTTATTTTAATGGTATTATTAATTTTTTTATTAGCAGAATTATTGAGAATTATGTATTACAGTCACTTAAAAATCTGGATGAAATATTAAGCAAAAGATAAATTGATAAATATTTTAGAAACTGTTTAAAAGAAAGGATTAAATATAATAAATACATTTAGTAAATTATAAATAAGAGGGGTGAAAAATTTGAAAAAAGGAAATTATAATTGTGGTTATTTAAGTCCTAAGGCTTTAGCTTTAGGGTTGGGATTAGTTTGGGGGGGCTATGTCTTTTTGTTAGGATTAGTGCTGGCTGTTTTTCCTGAAGCAAGGTTTTTTTGGGTTAGCAAAGAATTTTTGAATATACTTGCTACATTATATCCTGGTTATGCACCAACATTAGGTGGCAGTATTTTGGGTTTAGTTTGGGGATTTGTATGCGGTGCTGTTGGAGGTTCATTAATTGCATGGATGCATAATTTTGCATTAGAGAAATATTGCAAATGAAATTAATATAAATTAAAAATTTAAAGGGGTGAAAGATAATGAAACAAAATTTAGGAAAAGTTGACAGGATCCTGAGGTTTGCTTTGGCATTTTGGTGGCTCGGACCTTGGGGGCCAGTGTTTAGTGCTGGATGGGCAAATTGGGTTGTAATAATAATAGGGTTGATTGCACTTGTAGAAAGTTTTGCTGGATGGTGCTGGTTACATGATTTTTTTCATGTGAACAATAAAAATCAGTAAATAAATTAAAACAAGTAAAATGTTTTGTTGAAATTACAAGATTTTATAATGACATGAAATTTTGTAATTTTTACTTATTTTTATAATCTTAATTTAAAAATACGTTCTTCAATTTTTGGTATTCCTTTTATTATTATCTTAAATTCATTTATTTTTTCTTCAATTTTGAATATAATCTCTCCATTTATGTGATGACCTTGCAATTGCGGCACTTTATATGGCATTATTTTTTGTTTATTATATTCTAGTGTAGTGATCTTGCTTAAATCATATTGGTTTAAGTCTATTGTGTGGGTATTGACTTTTATTTCAAGAACTAAATTATTATTAATTAAACTTTTCGGGACTAATTCAATTGAAACATCACCTTGATTTGTAGTTCCAGATATTGTTTGATATTCTTTGATATTTTTTGTGTTTAGACTAAATATATTATTGTCAAAGATGTTCAATCCAGTATAACCTAAAACTAAAATTGTAATTATTAACAAAGTGTATATAACATATTCTTCATATTTTAATTTCATGATTTTTTCACCTTTTTTATTTTTTCTTTGATATACAAAAATATGCTTAAAATTACCAATAAACCACCGAGTATCCAGAAAATAATTAGAAAGTTTTCTAGTTTCTGGAAAGGAATACCTGCAATAATTACTCCTGAATTAAATAAAACTAGTTTTTTTGAGATGCACTTTTTTTTAATAAGAAGTATTATTAAAATTAACAAGAGAATAACAGCAGTAATCCATAAAGGAAGTGCGATTTTTGTCAAGAAAAGGAGAGGCATACCTAGAATAGTAATTCCAAGAATACCAAGAAAAGCTACAATAAGCAAGCAAATATTATGACAAACCTGCCAAGAACCAAGAAAACCTGTAATTCCAGAGAGACTGCCTATAAATCCAATTATTTTTTCTTTTGCTGATTTTATATTTTGAAAATTTACCATCTTTTGCAACATTCAATTATTTTTTTTATAATAAAATTAATATTCTTATTATTGCGATATAAGTAAATAAACAAATAAAGTACCCATAAAAATAATAAAAGCAAGATATTTTTAATTATGTAATCTTTAGGGGCTAATAATGCATAGCCAATAATAGTTAATGTAATAAGAAATGGCAACCTAAATAATGTTAATTCTTCTTTTACTTTTTTTTCTATTGCATAATATATTCCTGTTATACTCTGACCTATAAGCAAGGCAATAATAACCTTATTATTAAAAAGATTTATCCAATTTAAAAATAGAAAAAATACCCATGTTAAAAAAACAGATGCACAAATTGCACAGAATTTTCTTTTTGATTTATTAAAAATTGACATTCCAATAAGTAAAAAAAAGAACAGTACTATAATATTAATTAAAACATAAAATGTTGTTGTCATATTATCAATTGAATTATTATACTGCTGATTACGAGCAAAGCAAATGTGATAATAATACCTTGATATGACATTATTTTATTATTTCTTGTTTTTGTCAATAATCTGCTTAAAAATGGAGAGACATATACAATTATACTACCTATTATACTACCAAATAAGAAGATGTTTATTAAGTAAGTTCTATTAAACAATGAACCATAATCACCGAAAATATTTAAATAAATTGGATAAAAACCATTTAAAAATGTTAGTAATGGGATTATTGTAGTTAAAAATGAAAAAAGTATTATTAATTCCCTTTGAAATTTTATATAATTTCTTTTTATTAATCTTGAGATCCACCATCCTATTGAAACTGCAAATGCCCCTATAAATAATCCTATAACTGCTTGGTTAACACCTAAATAAGCAGCACCGCCAGCAGCTGCAGCTACTCCAACAACGCATAATGGGCAATGTGCATAAGCTATATTAGTTAATAATAAAAAAGGAACAAAAATCAAAAGAATTTTTTTATTGATCATATTGCCTCATAATGTCATAAATAAATAATTAGTCCCATCTTTATTTACACCATAAATATTAAAGTCTTCAAATTTTCTTCCTGGCATCCCTGGTGATCCAGAGGGCATTCCTGGCATAGCTATTCCAAGAATATCTGGTTTTTCTGTTAATAATTTATTAATGGCTTCGAAAGGAATGTGACCTTCAACAAAATAATTATCAATAATTGTTGTATGGCAGCTTTCTAATGAACTAGGTATATTATACTGTTTTTTTATTATACCTATATTTGGAAGATTAATAACATTTAGATTTATTTTTCCTTTTAGATAATTTGCATATAAACCACAGCAACCACAATTTTCTGATTTATACAATGTAACTTTTCCATCAAAATTATTAAATGAGTTGATGTTGTTTTTTTTATTAAATGAGATAATTGTAGATACAGATATAACTAACAATACTAAAATAAAAAAAGAAAAAAATATTGTTTTCCCTTTCATTTTAACAACCTCCAACCATTGTTGGTTGTGTGTTTCCTTGACTATTGTAATTGTTTTCATTGCTTTGTGCTGAATTAGAATTAGTAATCAGGCCATTTCCAATATTATTTTTTAAAGCACTAATTTCATATGTTTGTATTCCAATTAAGAGCACCATTGCAATAACAATTATCAAAACTAATACTTGCTTGTTCATTTTAACAACCTCCAACCATTCCTGAACTAGGAGAAGAACTTGTTTCAATTCCCCTGTATTTGTTACTTGCTAGGTTTATATAATTAAATTCAATACCAGCTTGTTTTAAAGCCTGGGCTTTTGATGACATCTGGGATGGGAAGAATAATGTTTTCCATTTCCCTAATTCTTCTAATACTTCTTCATTAGTAAATTCATTTCCATGTTCAGAAACCAAATATTTTGCCAAGCCGCGCATTGCATAAGAGTGAGCACAACCACAAGCAGCATTTCCAGCAGTTGTCCTGTATTTATCAGCTTGTTCTCTTGTTATTTTTCCATCATTAATTGCTTCTTCTATTTTTTTATTTAGATTATTTACATCTTCTTTTCTAACTATTATTGATTCAGCGCCACAACAATATTCACAACTAATTTGAGATGTTATAGTTATATATCTATCTAGGTTTATACCTTCTAATATTATTGTCCTATCTAAATTACCTAGAACAGCTATAGTTTTATCTGCTAAAGCTGGATTATTTGGGCTAACATCATTATAATTTACACCTAATTCTTTGCCGTATATTTCTGGAGTACCTTTTGGTATTACTTCTGATGCTTCTACAATAGCTACACTTGTTGCTCCTATTGTTTGCAGATTATTATTACTATTTTGTATAGACATTAATTGAAATTGGTTAAATAAGATCAAAATAAAACCAATTATAAAAAATATTTTTATGTATCTTTCTATTTTTTTGTCATTATCTTCTAATTTTATTTTTTCTTTTTCCATATTCTAAAACCTCCAATAAAACTAATAAAAATAACAGATAATATATTTTATCTTAAGAACTATAGCCTCAAAATTGTTCAAAAACTAGAAATAACCGGTTAAAATTGTTCAAAAAGGTGTTTTAATATAAATTCTGTTTTTCTTTCCAATCGGGACTTTTTTTATAAGGTTCTTTTTTTCAAGTTCAGAAAGAACAACACTTAATTTTGCTTTGCTTAAGTCTGTTCTAATCCTTAATGTAGACTGTTCAATTCCATCTTGTTCTTTTACTGATTTAATTATTTTTTTCTCATCTTCATTAAGAGCTTTTAACAGAAAATTGAATTTTTCATCTTCGTCCTGCTTTTTTTTAGTTTCATGCAGTGTACTTATTAATTCTTTTTGTGTTTTTTCTATATATTCCTGGCTTTTTTCAAAAAATATTAAATATAAACCTAATGATAAAGTTAGGAAAACAATTCCGACCCCAATATATACTGGCAAATTACTTTGTTCATGGATACATACTCCATCTTTTATACATTCTCCCCCGGATTCTAATTGCAAGACTGTTATTAATTTACTAATTTGCATTTTAAAAATAATTATAGAACTAAGAAAAATTAATGCTATTAATATTAAAATAATACCTAATATCTTATTTTTAACCATATATTTTTTGTGATAGAAGAATTTATAAATTATTTGAAAAAGTAATAATCATGCAACAATCAAATTTTAAGATTAAAGGAATGCATTGTAAAAGTTGCGAGGTCTTGATTACTGAATTTTTAGATGAGGTAGGAGTAAAAGCTAGTGTTGATTATAAAAAAGGAGAAGTTATTGTTACATTTGATGAAAACAAAATAAAATTAGACAAAATTAAAGAAATAATTAAAGAAAATGGTTATAGTTCTGAATAATATCATAGTAAAAAATTATTTTAAATGGCAAATAAATGAAAAGTATAAAATTAAAGATTGAAGGCATGACTTGTGTAAGTTGCGAGGTATTAATTGAAAGAAAATTTAAACAAATACCTGGAATAGAAAATGTTAGAGTTAATCATGCAAGTGGGACAGCACAAATTTATTATACAAAAGAACCAAATATTTCTGAGTTAAATGAATTAATCAAAGACAAGGGATATAAGGTATTTTTATTAGATACCTATGAACAAGAAAAAAAAGCTGGCGAAATAAAGATAAAAAAAGATTATATAGATATTGGCGCAATTTTTATTATTCTTGTTGGGCTTTATTTTATACTTAAATATCTTAATTTTTTACCTGAAAACTTTAATGTTTCTGATAATATGAGTTATGGGTTTGTTTTTGTAGTTGGTTTAGTTGCTGCTTTCTCAACATGTTTAGCTGTAACAGGCGGGCTTTTAATTTCTATAACACAAAAATATAGCGAACAAAACCCAACACTTAATAATTACCAAAAATTTAAACCACATATATTTTTTAATTTAGGGAGAATACTTTCTTATACTTTGTTTGGTGGTTTAATAGGGCTATTAGGTTCATTGTTTATTTTATCTCCTTTTTTTAATGGATTTTTAACTATTTTAGCTGGTTTTATAATGGTAGTTTTCGGGATTCAATTATTAAAAATATTTCCTTGGATAAGTAATTTTCAGTTTAAATTACCTAAATTTTTTGCACATAAAATTTATGATGCAAGCAATAAAAAACATACTAATTTAACACATTTTTTATTTGGTGGGCTAACATTTTTTCTGCCTTGCGGTTTTACCCAAGCACTTCAATTTTATATTTTGAGCAAAGGTGATTTTTTACTTGGTGGTTTTACTATGTTTTTCTTTTCTTTGGGTACATTACCTACTTTAATTTCTTTAGGTGCAGTCTCAAGTTTTACAAAAGGAACTTTTCACAGGTATTTTGTCAAAACTTCTGCTGTACTTGTTATTATCTTAGGGATATTAAGTATAAATAATGGATTAGTTTTAGCTTCTGATAATTTTAATGTGCTAGATATTTTTCAAAAAAACTCTGATTTAGAAAAGGCAGGCCAAAATGTCAAACTAATAGATGGGAAACAAATTGCTGAAATGAAAGTAATAGGCTTGGATTATTATCCATCTGAATTTAATATCTTAAAAGACATACCAGTAGAATGGAGAATAGATGGATCAAAAGCACAGGGCTGTGCAAGAGTAATTTCAGCACCAGGAATAGGAATTCTTGATTATTTACCTAGCAAAGGAATTAAGAAATTTATTTTTACTCCAAAAGAAACTGGACAGATTAGATTTAGCTGTTCAATGGGCATGGCTGGGCCTGGAATGTTTATAATAAATTAATAAAATTTATATATATGTTGTATGCTTATAAGATATATATGACTGTTAATAACATACAATTTACGAAAATTGAAATTCAGATAGCAAAATATTTATTTAAGAATTATAAGAATAGATATAATGCCAGACAATTGGCCAAATTATTAGACATTAACCATGCTTATACAAATAAGTTATGCAATATTCTGGCAGATAAAAAACTATTAGTTAGAGAGAAAATAGGCAATTCTATTTTTTTTTATTATGATTATGATAACAAATTAGCTATTAAATTTATGGAATATATACTGAGTTTGGAAGAGGAAGAGTTTCCTAAATGGTTAAGTGTCTTATTGCATAGCCTGAAAAAATTTAATAGTTACATAGATTTAGGGTTGGTTTTTGGTTCATCTATAATTACCACAAATTTTAAGGATATAGATGTTCTAATTATATATGATACTAAAAAATCCAAATATATTAAAAAGATTAAGGATGAAATAAGAAGATCAGAATTAATTGAAAGACCAATAAGATATGTAGATATAACTGAAAAAGATATTCTGTTAAATAAGGAGAATAAGATATTTTATGATATACTTTCACATAACCTTATTTTTTATAATCCTGAAAAATATGTGAATATAGTCAAAAAATGTCGCAAATAGATGAACATTTGAAATGGTGCTTGAAAGATTCTAGAAGATTGATTGAAACAAAACCAGATTTAGATTTAGCGCAAAAGCACGTTAAAAAATCTGAATATAATTATGGGGTAGTACAGACACTTGAAAAATTGAAAATATATGACTGGGCTTTGAATGCAGGGTTTTATGCTATTTATCATTGTTTTTTAGCAATCCTTGCCAAATATGGTTATGAATCCAGAAATCAGGTTTGTACAATAACTGTCTTGCTTACTTTGATAAATGAGAAAAAGATATACTTGGACAAAGACCTAATTACTCAGTTTGATACATTTGATGTTGAAAAGAATATTATTAATCCAACTGTAAGAGAAAGCAGGGAAATTTCCACATATGGTATTGAAACAAGCATTAATTTACATGAACTAGAGAAAATAAAAGAATTAATACTGAAAATACAAAGAGAGACTATCAAGATATTAAGAGAATAAACTAAAAATAACTATAATTAATAAAATTTATATATATGTTGTTATATATCAAAATCTGATATATGGTTAAAAAGAAAATATTAAAGATAAAGGGGATGCATTGTGCGAGCTGTGCTACTATAATAGAAAGAAAACTAAAGAAAGTTCCAGGAGTTATAAATGCAAATGTTAATTATGCTACTGAAAAAGCAAATGTAGAAACAGAAGAATTTGTTGATGAAAACGAATTGAATAATGCAGTAAAATCTGCTGGTTATGATATTATTGAATCAGGGAATAATGAGGGTGTTTTACGTGTAAAAATAATTGGGATGGATAATGAACACTGCTTAATACAAATTAAAAAGGGGTTAAGCAGATTTAAGGATGGAATAATAGAAGGAAAATTAAATGTAAATGAAAAAGCTGAAATAAGGTATGATAATTCAAAAGTAGATTCTAAACAGATAACAGACCTTATTAATAGCTTAGGTTATGAGGTTTTGGAAGAGACAAGCTTTGACAGAGAGAAAGAGGTCAGAGAAAAAGAAATAAATACCTTAAAAAATTTGTTTATTTTTAGTTTAATTTTAACAATACCTTTAACTATACTTGCTTTTCCTGAATTTTTTAAAATTGATTTTGAGTTTAGAAAAATAGTTTTATTTTTATTTGCAACACCTGTACAATTTTTTGTTGGTTACAGATTTTACAAAAGTGCTTTTACTGCTTTGAGAGTTTTTAGTGCTAATATGGATACATTAATTGTAATAGGCACTAGTGCTTCTTATATTTATAGTGCTTCGGGTGTTTTTTTCCCAAGTATTTTTGGGGGAGAGAATTTGTATTTTGATATTGGTGCTGTTATAATTACTTTTATTATGCTTGGGAAATGGCTTGAGGCTAAAGCAAAAGGAAAGGCTTCTGAGGCTATAAAAAAATTAATGGGATTACAGCCAAAAACTGCAAGAGTTTTAAGAAATGGAAAAGAGATTGTTGTATTTATTGAAGATGTTAAATTAAATGATTTAATTGTAATTAAACCAGGAGAGAAAATTCCTGTTGATGGTGTTGTTATAGAAGGAGATAGTTCTGTTGATGAGTCTATGGTTACTGGTGAAAGCATTCCTGTTGAAAAAAGAGTTAATGACAATGCAATTGGGGGAACTATAAATAAGAATGGACATTTTGTTTTTAAAGCAACTAAGATTGGAAAAGACACTGTATTAAGCCAGATAATTAAATTAGTAGAAGAAGCACAGGGAAGCAAAGCACCTATACAGAGACTTGCTGATATTATTTCAAAATATTTTGTTTTGGGTGTTATGATAATTGCTATTATTACTTTTGCAGTGTGGTATTTTATTATTGGAAAGGAATTTACTTTTGCTTTAGGAAATTTTATTGCTGTATTAATAATCGCCTGCCCATGTGCATTAGGGCTAGCAACACCTACTGCTATTATTGTTGGGACTGGCAAGGGTGCTGAAAGAGGGATATTAATTAAGAGTGCAGAAGTACTTGAAATAGTACATAAAGCAGATACTATTATTTTAGATAAGACAGGGACATTGACAAAAGGAAAGCCAGAAGTAACTGATATTTTGTCTTTTGATAATTTATCAAGAGATGAAATTCTGAAAATTGCAGCCAGTATTGAGAAAAAGTCAGAACATCCTTTAGCAGAAGCAATAGTAAATGAAGCAAGCAATTCAAATATTAAATTTGATGATATCAAAGAATTTAAGGCTGTACCTGGACATGGAGTTACTGGAAGATTAAACAGGTTAAGGGTGTTATTTGGGAACAGGAAATTAATGGAGATAAACAATATTTCTGTAATAAATGAAAGTTTAATAAGAAATCTTGAAGAAGATGGGAAGACAGTAATGATTCTTGCTTTAAACAGGAAGATTATAGGGGTAATAGCAGTTGCAGACACATTAAAAGAATATTCAAAAGAGGCTGTTGAATTTTTTAAAAAATTAGGGAAAGATGTTATTATGATTACAGGAGATAATGAAAGAACTGCAAGAGCTATTGCAAAGAAGGCTGGAATAGATAAAGTTTTAGCTGGAGTGCTGCCTGAGAACAAGGCTAATGAAATAAAAAATTTACAAGACATGGGAAAGAAGGTAATTATGACTGGTGATGGGATTAATGATGCACCTGCATTAGCACAAGCTAATGTCGGAATTGCAATTGGTTCTGGTACTGATGTTGCATTAGAAACAGGAAACATAGTTTTAATGAGAAATGATTTAAGAGATGTTGGTATTGCAATCAAAATTAGTGAGAAGACTTTAAAGAAGATTAAACAAAATTTGTTTTGGGCTTTTTTTTATAATACTGCTGGAATACCTATAGCAGCAGGAGTTTTATATCCGTTTACTGGCTTTTTGTTAAATCCAATGATTGCAGCAGCTGCGATGGCTTTTTCATCTGTATCTGTTGTAAGTAATTCATTACTTATGAAATTATACAAGCCTAAACTTTAGATTTAATTATTTATAAATTAGCCAAATGTCAAAAGCTTGTCAGATTCTTCAACTATTTTGAGCAAGTCTTTTTGATGCCCAATTTTACAGATATTATTTACTATTTTTCTTAATTTTAGGCAGCTTTCACATGCAAGAATTTCTCCTTTATTTTCTAAAAAAAGTTCAATTTGTTCTTTAATATTAAATTTACTTTTAATTTTTACTGATTCTACACCTTTGTTATAGAGAAACATTTTTACAATATGATTTGATTTTAATGCAGTAATCCCAAATCTAAATGCATTCCAGACTATTTCAGGATCGTTTGTATTTAGTATAATACCTATTTTCATTTTTTTACCTAGAATTATCAACGATTTCAATTATATCTTTTTCGACTTGTTCTGCTTCCTTCTTGTCTACTTCTGGAAAGAATTGAGAAATCATAGTTGGTTTCATTCCAACAATTTTTACTTTTTCATTTTCCTCAAGAACATTGATTTTACATGGCATGCATAAAGAAATTAATCTATTTTTGTTTAGGAACTGATTTGCATATTTACCTGAACAGATTTCGATTATTTTTAGCGGTTTTTGACTAAATCCTTTGGCAGCCAGCCTTTCCTTTACATCATAAATCTGAAATAATGCCCAGTTTTTTTGTTCAACAGCTTTCAAAACTGAAACAACAGCATCATCAAAACTTTTTTTTGTTTCTACAATATATGCGAAATCATCAGTTTTCATTTTTTACCTCCTTAAAATCATTTTCTTGCTATAAATAATTTAAACACATCTAATAATGCCAGATTTTTATCTTCTGTAATTTTCATACCTGTTTGGATTATATTTTGTCTAGTGTTTCTGTTAATATTTGCACCCATAAACAATTTTGTTATTGGATTAAGCACATTTTCAATTAATGCGATTACTGGGTTTTTGCTTAACACATGTTCAATCATGATTAACTTACCAGTTGGCTTTAGAACTCTCCTTATTTCTTCTAAGCCTTTTATTGGGTTAGGAACTGAACAAAAAACGCAGGTTGTCACAACATAATCAAATGAATTATCCTTGAATTTAAGATTCTCAACATCCATCTGTTTTAGGGCAATATTTCTCTTGCCTGATTTAATTAATTTTTCTTTGGTTATTTGTAACATATTTTCTGAAAAATCAATTCCTACAACTTCTGCTTCTTTATTATAATACCAAATATTTTTTCCTGTTCCAATTCCTACTTCGAGAATTTTTCCTTTTAATGGCAGAATAAATTGGTTTCTCCATTTTGTAAACCATATTTTTTCAGCAAGTATACTATGTAAATCATAGAATCTTGCGATGTGATTATACTTTTCTTTGATTTTAATTGTTGTGTTCATTTAAAGTTCTTTTTTCATTTCCTTATACTGCTTTTTTGATATTTTCCCAGAAGCATATCTTTTTTTAAGCAAAATTAATGGGTCTTCTTCTTTGTTTGGTTGAAATGTTTTTATAAGAGCAAAAATAATCCAAATTAATATTCCCCAGAATAAAATCATAAGAATGAGTCCAAATCCCATCATACTATATCCACCCATTCCGAAACTGCTAAATAAAAAAAGCAAGACTATAGCTGCAAAAACCCAGACCAAATAATTTTTGTTTTGTTCCATAATTGTCCATCCTTATTCATATCTTCAAACTCTTTTTTTGTTTTTTCTCCTTATTTAATTTATATTTTTTCTTTAAGTGAACTAGCACAATATTTACAGCAAAAATAATTTATTTTATTATTTATTTTTTCTTTATATGCACCTTCAATTAATTTACAGCCACAGTTAGTGCATATTTTTATTTTTTTCTTATTGAATTCTATTAGTTTTGAAAATTTATTAATTAAGTCTTTTGTAAAAATTTTTCCTTTTTTGCTTAGGCAATATTGTTTTTTTTCTCTTTTTCCTGTTTTTTTTAATTCTATTATCTTATTTTTTTCCAATAAATCCAAAAATGGGTAAACATGGCTTGCACTTATTTTTCTTCCTGTACATATTTCTAATTTTTTAATTAATTCATATCCATGTATCGGGGTTTTGTACAATAACAGCATTGTATAGAACTTTACTAAATTTGTTATTTTTATCTCTTCCATTATTTATTAATAAATTGCTAATATTTATATACTTTATCTTATGATATATCTGATTATGATATATACAACTATAAATCAGGGTTTTAAATGGAAAATTTTGGTTTTTTTAGTAATATTGACTTTGTTAATAGGTCTTGTTAATGCATCAGAAGAAAATGAAATTTTAGAGGGAGAAAAACTAATTAAAAGCAAAATATCTTGTGATAAACTTAATGATGAACAACTAGAGGGTATTGGTGAATATATTATGGAATCAATGCATCCTGGAGAATTACATGAAGCAATGGATGAAAGGATGGGTGGAGAAGGATCTGAAAATTTAAGGTTAGTTCATGTTAATATGGCTAAAATGATGTATTGTGGTGAAAATGATGCAATGCCTGCAAATATGATGAACATGATGATGAATAGGGGGGCTGGAGGATTTGGGATGATGGGCAATTTTGAGAGTGGATATGGTATGATGGGCAATTTTGAGAGTGGATATGGTATGATGGGAAATTACTTTGGCGGATTATTTTATGGGTGGCGGATGATGATATTCTGGATATTAGTAATTATAATTGTTATTTGGCTAATTATCTGGGGTTTAAAAAATTCAAATAATTTTAGTATTGGTTCAGGAAATTCATTAGATATTATAAAAAGAAGATATGCAAAAGGCGAAATAACTAAAAAACAATTTGAAGAAATGAAGAAAGAATTAAGGTAAATCAAGATTAATCATGAATAGAAAAGATAATATAATTACCACTAACAGAAAATTTTTTGATTTATGGGGTTTGGTTTATGATTGGTTTTTATTAAAACCTTGGTTGTATTCTTTACAGAAAAAAACAGTTAATTTAATAAAATTAAAACAAAATTCTTTTATTTTAGATGTTGGTTGCGGGACTGGAGATTCTCTTGCTTTATTATCAGAAAAGAACCACTATAATTTGTATGGTGTTGATTTATCTAATGTAATGCTGAGAAAAGCAGAAGAAAAATTAAAAAATAAAGCTATTTTCAAATTAGGTGATGCGGAGAACTTGTTCTTTAAAAATAATTTCTTTGACTGTGTATTAAGCACTGAGGCATTTCATCATTTTCCAGACCCTGATTTAGCTCTAAAAGAAATATTTAGAGTTTTAAAGATAAATGGAAAAATAATTATTACTGATATTACATTTAAATCAAGATTTATTAAGAGATTATTTAAAATTTTAGAACCTGGTCATGTCAAGATTTACACTAAAGAAGAATTTATGGAATTATTCAAGAATAATGGATTTAAAATTACAAGACAAGAAAAGATTGGTTTATTTTCAGTTTCCACAATTGGAGAAAAAAAAATAAAAAAATAAAAAGTTATCTAAAAAGATCAATTGCTTTTTTAGGAAGACCTCTTACATATAATAATGCCAAAGGTATACCCCAGTTTGCCCATCTTTCTATAAAGTCCCATATTGGATCACCTGCAACTGGCCTTGCCAATGCTGTTAAAAATCCCCATAAAGATGCCCAAATAAGTATAAGCCTGAATGGAAATACCAAGGCAAATATTGCTGTAAAGATATCAAGCAATCCAATTGAGAACAATAATGTATTTGCTAGTTGTCCTGAGATACCAGACATAGCTGTCAACATTTCAATAAATCTTGGCTTTAATTGCAAAGCAAAGACACCATGACCTAAGAATTCTCCAAACAAAGCTATTCTTAGAATCCATTCAATTGTTTTTAGATTATTATCTTTTTTTTCTGGAATTCTTTTATTTTTTTTCATTTTACCTCCTTTTTAATATATAGTAAATGAGATTATGTTTGTTGCAAATAATATTAATAAAATACCTAAACAAACCATTACTAATCCTGTAAAAAGCCTCATCCACTTTCTATTTTTTTGCTTCCATTTATGTATTTTTTTTGTACTTGTCCCAAAATAAGTTAAAAATAGTATTATTATTAAAGGCAATACAAAAATAAAATTATATAATAAAAGATAACTTAAAATTACTGGATTGAAACCTATTTTTGAGAATAATGCAGTAATTGCTAAATAAGGTCCGCCTGTACAAGGAAGTTCAACAGCAGCTACAAAAATACCTAAAACTATTGCTCCTGGTATTGTTATTTTTTTAACCATTTTTTCTATTTGATGCGCTCTTTTAACTGGGATACTTAATGTGATTCCTTTACCATACCACCAGAAGTCTTTAATTTCAATTAAGCCTAGAAGAATTATCAGAACACCTACAAATATTCCTAATGGCTCTGCAATATTGAACCTTTGGATAAACAATAACAAACCTATACCTGCAAGAAAATATGTAATATAAACAGCACTAATATAGATTATACCTGTTATAATCATTCTTTTTTTATCATGGGAAAGGGCTAATAATGTACTAATTAATAGAATTAGAACGCCAATTGCACATGGATTTATAGAATCTACTAATGCTGTTGAGATAACTATTGGCAATGCTGGAAGAGCTATTTTTTCTTTAGATAATTTTTCTTTTATAGTATTACTAGAAAATAATTGGATAATTGTAATTGATAATATTAATAATACTATAATTAGTGCAACTGATAAATATTTTGTCTTATCCATTTAATTCGCAGCCAGATTCTTTTGCCAGGTTTTCGAATTCTTGCACACCTATTAATCTTTTGCTATTTGGGAAATCCCATGTTGGATATTTATTTACTTTCTTTTCCAAACAAAGTTCTGTTTGTCCTAATTTCCCCCTGCAAGCTACTGGCAAATCTTCTATATTTTCTACTGAGCATCTTGGGTCACATTCAACATAGACTTTTTCTTTTATTATTGAAAAAGAGCGACCAAACATTTTTTCTTGTTTTGCACAGTTTGGACACCAAAAAGCTCCATATTCTACAACACCTTTTTCAGCTAGACAGTTTGCGAATTTATCCAAACTTTCTTTGCTATACTTTGATGTACTACAACCTGAAACAATAATAATTAAGATTATTAGAATGATTAATATTATTTTAATATTTTTCATTTATTTTTCCT
>Ga0209541_10009057_pt1 | contig 16219 bp, 14 predicted proteins | sample RifCSPlowO2_01_FD_184027 | JGI IMG/M metagenome (GOLD analysis project Ga0209541, IMG submission 184027) | Groundwater microbial communities from Rifle, Colorado - Rifle CSP2_plank lowO2_0.1 (SPAdes) (version 2) | ecosystem: Environmental > Aquatic > Deep subsurface > Groundwater | place...
TTGAAATTGAAGAATTTCTAATGTGCTCAGAAATCTAAAAATTCTTTGAATTTTTAGGTCATAAAAAATCCTTTGGATTTTTTATAAATCTTTGATTTCTGACATTAGTCCGCAGTTCTTGACAACTTTGCCCAACAAAACAAATAATTATATAAATCCCCCTGTTTTTCTGACATTCTCTATAAAAGATAAAATAGCATGGGGTAAAAAGTAAACAAAGAAGAGTCAATGTTGAGGGGGATAATGTGTCAGTCGCAAAGCAGATAATTGAGGAGCACCTTGTTGAGGGCTCTTTAAGGCATGGAAATGAGATAGCGTTAAGAATAGACCAGACCCTGACGCAGGATGCAACAGGCACAATGGCTTATCTGCAGTTTGAGGCGCTGAAGCTGCCAAAAGTCAAGACAGAGCTTTCAGTAAGCTATGTTGACCATAACATAACAGAAACAGGAAAGGAAAACAGCGATTTTCTTGAGAGCTTTGCAAAAAAATATGGCATCATCTTTTCAAAGCCTGGAAACGGGATTTGCCACCAGCTTCATCTTGAAAATTTTGCTATGCCTGGCAAAACACTTCTTGGCTCTGACAGCCATACGCCGACTGCAGGATGCATATCATCGCTGGCCATAGGCGCAGGCGGCATGGACATAGCTGCTGCAATGGCAGGCTATCCTTTTTATCTTGAAATGCCTGAGATAATAGGCATCGAGCTGAAAGGAAAGCTTAATGAATGGGTTTCTGCAAAAGACATAATCCTTTTTGTGCTGAAAAAGCTTACAGTCAATGGAGGCGTTGGAAAAATAATAGAATATTTTGGCAGCGGAGCCAAAAGCCTTACAGTGCCCGAGAGAGCTACTATCACAAACATGGGCGCTGAGCTTGGGGCAACAACATCCATATTCCCCTCTGACAGCGCAACAAAGCAATTCTTAATATCGCAGGGAAGGGAAAAAGGCTGGAAAGAGCTCAAGCCGGATGAAAAAGATTATGACAGAATTATTGAAATAAGCCTTGATGAGATTGAGCCGCTGATTGCGATGCCGTCATCGCCTGACAATGTTGTTGAAGTGAAAAAAATTGGCGGCGTTAAGGTTGAGCAGGTTATAATAGGCTCATGCACAAACTCAAGCTACAAAGACCTTGCTCTTGCAGGCATGGTGCTCAAAAACAACAAGCCAAAGGCAGAGCTCAGCATAAACCCGGGCTCAATAAATGTTGTAAGGAACCTTGAGAAAAACGGCCTGTTTGACTCGCTAAGAAATTCAGCAAGGATTTGCGATGCAGCATGCCTTGGCTGCATAGGGATGGGCCAGGAGCCTAAGCCGGGCTCTGCTTCATTGAGGACATTCAACCGCAACTTTTCCGGAAGGAGCGGAACAGAAAACGACAAGGTTTACCTTTGCTCTGTTGAGACTGCAATAGCATCGGCTGTCAAAGGCATGATAACTGACCCAAGGGAGCTTGGCAAATATCCGGGAATAGCGCTGCCTGCAAAATTTGATGCTGACAAAACAATTTTTGCAATGCCCGGCAACAATCCTGAAAAGATAAAGCTTGCAAGGGGAAAAAGCATAAAGCCAGTGCCAGCAAATGATCCTTTGGCTCAGGCTCTCTCAGGCGAAGTTCTGATAAAGGTAGGCGACAACATAACAACAGATGATATAATGCCCGCAGGCTCAGAAATACTTCCTTTGCGCTCAAACATACCTGCGATAAGCAGCTATGTCTTTCATGGCATTGACAGGGATTTTTCAAAAAGGGCAAAAGAAAGAAAAGGCGGGTTTATAGTTGGAGGGGAAAACTATGGACAGGGCTCTTCAAGGGAGCATGCTGCATTGGCTCCAATGTATCTTGGCATCAAGGCAGTAATAGCAAAGTCATTTGCAAGAATCCACAAGGCAAACTTAATAAATTTTGGAATACTTCCATTGGGGTTTTTAGACAAGCTGGACTATGACAGTATAAATCAAAATGAGTTATTAGTGATGGATAATGTTGTTGAATCGCTAAATAAAAACAAAAGCATTATAATCAAAGATAGGGATATAAAGTTAAAATATGGCCTAAGCAGGAGGGAAAGGGATATTGTGATTGCAGGGGGAAAATTAAATTTCATCAGGGAGAGCATTAAAAATGAGCCATAAGATAACATTGATACCAGGAGATGGCACAGGCCCTGAATTAGCAGATGTTATGAAAAAATGCGTAGAAGCAACTGGCGTTGATATAGAGTGGGATATGCAGGAAGCAGGCATCGATGCGATTGGCAAATATGGAACGCCATTGCCAGGGAGTGTTGTCGAATCAATCAAAAAAAACAGGGTTGCAATAAAAGGGCCAGTAACAACACCATTAGGCTCTGGCTTCAGGAGCATTAATGTTGCTTTAAGAAAAGAGCTTGACTTGTTTGCATGCGTAAGGCCGTGCAAATACTATGCAGGCGCGCAATCATTGCTGAAAAACCCGGAGAACGTCAATATTGTTGTTATAAGGGAAAACACAGAAGACCTTTACGCAGGAATCGAGTTTGAGCAGGGAAATGAAAAAACAAAAAAGCTGATTGACGAAATCAAAACCCTCTCCGGCAGGAGCGTCAGGGAGGATTCCGGAATTTCTATAAAGCCAATATCCATATTTGGAACCAAGAGAATCGTGAAATTCGCGTTTGATTATGCAAGAAAAAATAGCAGAAAAAGGGTGACTGCTGTCACCAAAAGCAACATAATGAAGTTCTCTGACGGCCTGTTTCAGAATACTGCAGAAGAGACTGCAAAAAACTATCCTGAAATTGAGTTTGGGCATAAGCTTGTTGACAATATGTGCATGCAGCTTGTGCAAAAGCCAGAGCTGTACGATATTCTGGTTTTGCCAAATCTTTACGGCGACATAATATCTGACTTATGCGCAGGCCTGGTTGGCGGGTTGGGAATGGCTCCAGGAGCGAATATTGGAGAGGAATGTGCGCTGTTCGAAGCAACGCACGGCTCAGCACCGAAATACAAAGGCATGGACAAGGTAAACCCAACAGCTTTGCTTTTGAGCGCAGCAATGATGCTGAGGCATATAAAAGAGAGCGATGCGGCAGACAGGCTTGAAAGGGCAGTTTCTGCCGTTATAAAAGAAGGTAAATATGTAACTTATGATTTAAAGCCATCAGGCGGAAAGAAAGCAGTTGGCACAAAAAAGATGGCTGATGCAATAATCAAAAAAATAACGGGTTAGCGGGGTGGTTCAAATGCCAAAAATATACATAATCGACGTCACAAACAGGGATGGCGTGCAGACATCAAGGATAGGGCTTGCAAAGCTTGAGAAGACAATAATAAATATGAAGCTCAATGAAATGGGCGTTTTTCAGTCAGAATTCGGGTTTCCGGTGACAAACCACGAGATAAACTATCTTAACGCAAACCTCGAACTAGCAAAGATTGGCGCTTTGAAGCCGCTGAGGCTTGCTGGCTGGCTCAGGGCAATTGAGGAGGATGTGCAGGCAGCATTCAGGAATATTCCGGGCATAAAGCACATCAACCTGTCAATTTCAACTTCTAACCAGATGATTATGGGAAAGTTTCAGGGAGCAAAAACAAGGGAGGATGTTACAAGCTCAATGATTAAGGCGCTGAGGCTTGCAAAGGAGCTTGGAGCAGAGAGTGTTGGCGTGAACGCAGAGGATGCCTCAAGGACAGACATTGGGTATTTAACTGAGTTTGCTTTGGCTGCAAAAGAAAATGGCGCAGACAGGATAAGGTATTGCGATACTCTTGGCTATGATGATCCAATGACTATATATACTAGGATAAAGGATTTGGCTGAGAAAGTTGAAATTGGAATTGAGATGCACTGCCATAACGATTTAGGATTAGCTGTGGCTACATCAATAGCTGGAGCAAAGGCATGCATTGATGCAGGCCAGGACTGCTACATAAACACAACCATAAACGGGATTGGCGAAAGGGCAGGAAATGCTGATTTGCTGTCTGTTTTGCTTGCATTGAAGAAAGCAGCTGGCTTTGAAAAAGAGTACTCAAAAGCGCTGCAGCACGTTGACCTTAAAAAAGCCTATAAGCTTGCAAAATATACATCCTACGCATTTAAAATTCCAATACCTATAAACCAGGTCGGCGTTGGCGACAACGCATTTGCCCATGAGTCAGGCATACATGCAGACGGCGCATTAAAGGACAGGAGAAACTATGAGCTTTATGACTGCGAAGAGCTTGGCAGGGGCGAGCTCGAATTATTTGAAACAGGAAGGATGATAACTACAGGAGAGTATGGCGGAATCAAGGGATTTATCCATGTGATGAACAAGCTCTGCAAGGAAAAAAAATTCTGCATTGAATTCAGGGACGATAATGAGGCAAGAAAGGTGCTGGAGCTTGTAAGGTTTGCGAATGTGCACACGCAGAAGCCGCTTACTGAAGAAGAGCTTAGGTTTGTAGCTTCATATCCTGAAATCGCAAGGAAGATAATGACAGTTGTTCCGCCAAATGACTGATAACTTATACGCAAGTTAAATTTGTCAAGAACCACCCATCACATGTCAGGAATGAAACATTCCTGAGCAAATTGAAAACCTGCGGTTTTCAATTGATGGGTGGAATGAAGCGAAGCCTCCTTCCTTACCCTATGTAGGGTGGTTCTTGAGCATGCTCAGAATTTTCCCAACAGTTGTGCATGAGTTTATGCCACCAGTCAGAGACTGGATGGAAAATTCTGACATTTTAGCGAACAACCCATTATTATAGCAAATCACATTAATAATCGGAACTTTGTTTCTAACCCAATGTGATTTGCTTATTAGGAAATAACCTTACAATTACTTCAAACATACGAAAATTAAGGTTATTTCCTATAGAACAAACTACGATTAATATCCTTATCCCTCAAACCCTTCACTTTTTATTATCTCCTTATCCTTTGTTATAATCAACCCTTCAACATTCTCCATTTTTTCAATAAGCTCAAGACCTTTTTCCTTTCCTAAAACAAAAACACTTGTAGACAAAGCATCAGCATCAATTGCCTTATCCGCAATAATGGTCACAGAAATAAGCTCTGTTGCGCTGTAGCCTGTTTTTGGATTTATTATATGATGGAATTTTTTGTTTTCATCAAAATACCTTTCATAGTCGCCTGATGTGCTTAATGAATTATTATCCATCCTTATTATTGCGATATACTCATTTTTGTTTCTTGGATTTTGCAGCGCAATAGCCCATTCCTCATCTCCTTTATTGCCAATTGCGCGTATGCTGCTTTTCATATCCACAAGAGCATGTTTTACCCCATTTCTTTCTAAAACATCAACTGCCTTGTCAACAGCATAGCCCTTTGCTATTCCGCCTAAAGTTATCTTCACGCCGTCTTTTTTGAAGCTTATTTTTTTGAATTCAATAACTATATTATTGAAGCTGACAAGCTTTTTTGCGTCGTTAACCTCGCTGTCAGTCGGCGCCATTTTTTTGTTCTGGAAAGAGTCTGTATATAAATCCAGTATTGGCTGCACTGTTATATCAAAAGCGCCTTCGCTTAGTTCAGAATAATAAAGCGACTTCTTTATATTGTACATCAGGTCATTGCTCGGAGCCTCAATAAAACCATTTTCATTCAATAAAGAAACCTCGCTATCATTTTTGTAGCTGCTCAGCAGTCCTTCAATCCTTTCAATCTCATCAAAAGCAAGTCCAATAACCCGCTTTGCCTCTGTGCTGTTGTCATTATAGACTGTTATTGTGACAGCTGTTCCCATCAGCTCTTTTGTTACTTCTGTTTTAGTCAGCGATTTCTGGCAGCCAGCCAATAAAATAACTAACAATAAGAATATTATTTTCTTCATGATAAAGATAAGGATATCAATTGTAATTTAAATCTTTTCAAAAACTTTAAATAATCCCTCATTAAGCGGTTGTGTATGGCATTTTTTACCGGCGGGGTTCATCCCAGCTACAATAAACTAACCGCAAATAAAGAAATAAAGGCTGCAAAAATACCTAAAAAGGTTATTCTTCCATTATCCCAGCATACAGGCGCTGTATGCGAGCCATTGGTTAATGTTGGCGATGAAGTAAAGATAGGGCAGAAAATAGCTGAGTCAAAAGCGTATGTATCAGCGCCAATACATGCCTCTATTTCTGGAAGAGTTATTGACATTTCAGAGCAATTAAGCCCATTAGGCAATAAAGTGAAATCAATTACCATTATATCTGGCAGAAAAATAGAGTGGCATGGCTTGGTAAAGCCAAGAGAGAATACTGAAGCTCTAACAAAAGAGCAGATTATTGACATGTCAGAAATCGCCACTCGCAATCTCCCTGCTTCAGCTCGGAGTAAGATGGCGATTTCTGAGCATGCTCAAGAACACGCCCCGCACCTTAGTGCGGGGTCGGTTCTTGACATAATCAAAGAAGCAGGGATTGTTGGCTTAGGAGGAGCAATGTTTCCAACTCATGTCAAGCTGAATGTAAAGGATAAAAAAATCGATACAGTCATTTTAAATGGAGCAGAATGCGAGCCTTACCTTACGTGCGACCATAGATTAATGCTCGAGCAGCCTGATAAAATCATAAATGGGCTTAAGCTGATTATGAAAGCAGTTGGAGCAGAAAAGGCGTATATTGGCATCGAGGACAATAAAAAAGATGCTGTTGAATTACTAACAAAAAAATTAAAGAATGAAAAAAATATTGAAGTTAAGGAATTAAAAACAATATACCCCCACGGAGCAGAAAAAATGCTCATCTGTTCGATAACACAAAGAAAAGTCCCTCCGAGAAAGCTGCCTTTGGATGTTGGCGTTGTTGTCAGCAATGTGCAGACAGCAAAGGCAGTTTATGATGCAGTTTATGAAGGAAAGCCATTAATTGAAAGAATTGTTACAGTAACAGGAGATGTAAAAAATCCACAGGATATGCTTGTAAAGATAGGAACACCATTCAAGGATTTGATAGAGGAATGCGGCGGCTATGCTAAAGAGCCATTCAAGCTTATAGCAGGTGGCCCTTTAATGGGCATAGCCCAGCCAAATGCGGATGTTCCTGTAATCAAGGGCACTTCAGGAATACTGGCGTTGAGCAAGATAGAGATTGAAAAAGAAAAGCCATGCATTAAATGTGCAGCATGCGTTGATGCGTGTCCTGTTATATTGATGCCAAATATTATAGCAGAATACTCTAAACATGAAAGATATGATGACGCAGATAAAGTATTTGCTTTGGATTGTTTTGAATGCGGCTGCTGCAGCTTTGTCTGCCCAAGCAAGATACCATTGGTTGAAAGGATAAAAAAAGCAAAAGCAGAGATAATAAAAAAGTTAAAAGAGAAGGGATAATCAATAAAAATCATTAAAAAATAATCAATAAAAAATAGTAAATAAAAATAATCATTAATAAAAAAGAATCATTAAAATAAAAAATCAATAATCAATAATCAATAAAAATATTATCAATAATAAATAAACATAATAATAAACGGAGGTTAGCCTCATTTTTGCCCGGTATTAATTTGCGTAGCCATCAAAAATACGAAGTATTTTTGGGGTTCCAGAAATTTTTAAAAATTCGGACTAAATAGCTGTCGCAGACTGATTAAGCACAATAAAACCCGAATTTTGCCTAAGAAAATATTTTTAATGATTAGAAAATATTGACACAAGAAAGTCTTACTATCGTAAGACAATTATAGATAATTAAGACTTTATTGTTTTATGAAGTATACAATATTAATCGATATATACTTTATATACAAAAATAAATTATTGGTAAAATTTTAATTAAAATGGAAGAAAATAAAGAAATAAAAAACAAATTAATAACAACCTCGTCACCGCATATATTCAAAAATATTAGTGTAAACAAAATAATGTGGACTGTTGCAGCTGCCTTGTTGCCTGCAATAATAGCATCTGTCTATTTCTTTGGATGGGGCTCATTATGGATGATAATTGTTAGCGTATCATCTGCATTAGCAACAGAAGCAGCTATCCAGAAATTATCAAAGAAAGAAGTAACTATCAATGACGGCTCTGCCTTTGTAACTGGCTTATTGCTGGCTTTGGTGTTGCCGCCAACAGTCCCATTATGGATATCTGCTTTAGGCCCGATATTTGCAATAGCCATAGCAAAGCATGCCTTTGGCGGCTTAGGATTTAATATATTCAATCCTGCTTTAGCCGGCAGGGCATTTATAATTGCTTCATGGCCTGCTCTTGTTTCAACATACATAACTCCGGATGGGATTACATCAGCAACGCCTTTATCAATATTAAAAATACAAGGACAAGAGGCACTAACACAGGCTTTTGGAGCAACTTCTTCCTTATACCAGAGCTTGTTTATTGGCAATATAGGCGGGGCTATAGGAGAAACATCAGCTTTAGCATTATTGATTGGAGCAGGATTTTTGTTCTACAAAAAGATTATTGACTGGAGAATCCCTTCATTATACATTGGAACTGTCTTTTTTCTTAGCTTTATTTTTGGCAAAGACCCCGCATTTTCTGTATTAGCGGGCGGCTTGCTGATTGGCGCATTTTTCATGGCAACTGACCCAGTAACCTCTCCTACAACAAAAAATGGAAGGCTTATCTTTGGTTTTGGCTGCGGATTTTTAACAGTCATAATAAGGGTGTTTTCAGGATTGCCAGAAGGGGTTATGTATTCAATATTATTAATGAACGCCTTAACGCCATTAATTGAAAGATACACAATACCAAAGCCGTTTGGAACGCCTAAAGGCGAAAATAAAATATTGTCGTTTATTAAAAGGATGATAAAGAAAAATGAATGAAACAGCAAAGATGGTTTTAGTGTTAGTAGTCATTTGTATTTTGTCAGCTGTATCCTTGTCAATAACATACGAGAATACTATTGGAATAATCGAGGAAAGAAAAGCAGCTGAGCTTAAGGCAGCGCTAAATGAGGTTTATCCTTCAGAAAGCTTTAAGGAAATTGAGGTGCCAGAGGAATTGTCAAAAAAGAATGTAAAGCAGATGTTTCAGGCTAATGAAGGCCTTGTTATATTGATGGAGCAGCCTGGCTTTCAAAGCAATATTATGGTTTTAGTTGGCATTGACTTAGTAAAAAAGCAGTTCACAAACATCAAGATACTTGAGCATTTGGAAACTCCCGGATTAGGCTCAAGAATTGAAGAATCTGGATTTTTATCGCAATTCAAAAATAAAGAATTAGAAAAGCAGGATTTTGATGCAATAACAGGAGCAACAATCTCATCAGCAGCAGTTATCAGTGCAGCAAGGTCAGCCAGCATCGGAATACTAAAATCAATTACTGGTGAAGAAGATGCCATAACATCAGCAACAATCCCTCTGGAGCCGATTGGTCCGATTGGTGTGACAACGGTTGAAGATATTGTCAAAAAAGCTTCTGATGCTGTAAAATAAACAAGCAGGGAGGCATTAAATATAATCAATAAAGAAGAAATCAATAGAAATTAAAAATTCAATAAAAAATAATCATTTAAATAAAAAATCAATAAAGAAAATTATCAATAAAAAATTAAAAATAATAATAAACGAAGGATTAAAATGGCAAACTTCAGGCAATTCATAAAATGTCAGAAATCGAAGATTTCTGAGCATGAACTGAGAAATTTGCAAAGCAAATTTCTGGTTTGTCAGAAAGCTTCGCTTTCCGACACTCAAGAACCGCCTAATACTCCTACCAGTAGCACCATTACGCAAGCCCGTGGCTGGCGGTTCTTGACAGGATTATGGCATCAGAACCCGGTATTCAGGCTGATATTAGGCATGTGCCCTACTCTGGCAGTCACTAATGCGGCAATTAATGGATTGGTTATGGGCATTGCAACATTATTTGTTTTGGTGTGCTCAGGAATAATTGTTTCATTGATAAGGAAATTGGTGCCTTCAAAAGTCAGAATTCCAAGCTTTATTGTTATTATTGCTACTTTTGTTACCATAGCAGATTACATATTAGCAGCTGCAGTCCCTCCAATCCATAAGGTTTTAGGCATTTATGTCCCATTAATTGTTGTAAACTGCATTATCATGGGAAGGATGGAGGCGTTTGCTTCAAAGAATACATTGGTTGATTCATTATATGATTCATTTGGAATGGGCTTTGGCTTTACATGGGGCTTAATAATTCTGGGCTCAATAAGAGAGCTTCTTGGGTTTGGGACAGTGTTTGGTTTTACAATATTAGGCAGTTGGTACCCGCAAATGATTATCATGAAACTTCCTGCAGGAGCTTTTATCACGCTTGGGTTTTTAATAGCTTTAATGAATATGATCTCTAAAAAAAGAGCAAAAGCAGCATGCCATACGGTGGAGAAAGATGATTAACTTATTCACAATCTTTTTTGCAGCAGCTGTTGTCAATAATTTTGTATTTTACAGGTTCTTGGGGATATGCCCTTTTTTAGGAGTTTCAAGAAGAACAAGCTCTGCTGTTGGAATGGGCTTAGCAGTTACTTTTGTGATGGTATTGGCTGGCAGCATAACATGGCTTATACAAAACATTGTATTAAATCCTCTTCAACTGCCATTTTTGCAGTATGCCTCTTTTATCCTGGTTATAGCTGCATTAGTCCAGCTGATAGAGATGTACATGAAAAAGCACCAGCAGGCTTTGTACAAGACTTTTGGGATTTATCTGCCGTTAATCACAACAAACTGCGCAATTCTTGGCTTAGCTTTATTGAATATTGTAAAAGGATATAATTTTATTGAGGCATTGGTCTTTGCAGTTGGCGGCGGCATTGGCTTTACATTAGCATTAGTCATAATGTCAGGCATAAGGGAAAAGCTTGAATTAGCAGATGTTCCTCAAGCACTAAAGGGAATTCCAATTGCATTGATAATAACTGGGTTGTTAGCATTGGCTTTTAATGGCTTTGCCGGGATGATAAAATGAACCGCATATTAATTTCATCAATTGTAATGGCATTGCTTGGCTTGTTTTTTGCCTTGGTTTTGTCATGGGCATCTAAAAAATTTGCAATAGAGCAGACAAAACAGATTGATCCTCAAAAGCTGAAGCAGATTGTTCTTGCACTGCCAAAAACAAACTGCGGCAGATGCGGCTATGCCAACTGCGGGGCATTTGCAAAGGCTATTCTTGAGGGAAATGCGCCTGTAGACGGCTGTGTTGTCGGAAAAGAAGAGGTTGCGAAGAAGATTGAGGAGATAATAGGTAATAAAAATCAAAACCTTTAAATTCTTTCAATAAATCTTTATGCTTATGCAAATAGTCATTATCGGTTTAGGCACAGCAGGCTTTGCTGCTATACTGGCAATAAAGAAATTCAGCAGGGATTCTGAAATAACTGTTATTGATAAAAAGGATTATCTGCTTCATTCCTGCGGACTGCCCTTTGCCTTGGAAGGAAAAGTTAAAACAGGTGATTTGCAGCATTCCATAAAAAACTTGAATATCAAACTAATTAAAGGAGAAGCAACGAATATTGAGCCTAAATCAAAGTCAGTAACGGCAAACAATGAAAGAATAATTTACGATAAGCTGATAATAGCAACTGGCGCTTTGCCTTTTGTTCCAAATATAGACGGCGTAAAAAATAATAAAAAAATATTGACTTTGCATAATATTGATGATACAGAAGAAATAATAAAAAGAGCAAAAACAGCTAAGAATATTGTAGTGATTGGCGCTGGCGCAATAGGCCTTGAAGCAGCAAATGCCTTAAGAAACAAGAAAAAGGACGTAACTGTGATTGAGGCCCTTCCGCAGTGCTTCCCAAAATCACTTGATAGGGATATGTCGCAAATAGTTGAAGAACATATCAATAAAAAAGGAATAAGATTGCTGCTTAATGAAAAGATAAAAAAAATAGATAAAAATGAGATTATTGCAGAAAATAAAAAAATACCTTATGACTTAATGATAATGGCTACTGGCGTAAGGGCAAATACCAAGTTAGCAGAAAGCGCTGGAATCAAAACATCAGCATTCGGAATCCTGGTTAATGAAAAGCTGGAGACAAACATAAAAGACATATATGCAGCAGGAGATTGCATACAAATAAATAATCTCATCAACAACAAGCCATGGCCTTCTTTACTGGCTAATTCAGCTTACAGGCAGGGTACAATTGCAGGAATGAATGCAACAGGAAATAATTTAACTTATAAAGGAACATTAACAACCTTTGTCTCTGTTTTGGACGAGCTAGAAATAGCTGCAACCGGCTTTAATAGCTATTTTGCAAAACAATATAGTTATAATATTGTAGAAGCAAAGGCGGCAATGAGGGTAAAGCCAGAATGGTTTGATGATAAAAAAGAGATTGCATTAAAAATTATAGTAAACAAAGACAATAAGAAAATTCTTGGAGCGCAGGCTGTTGGCTATAATGCTTCATCAAAAATAAACATCTTATCAGCAGCAATACAGGCAGGATTTAGTGTCAATGATTTGAGCAATATAGAACTGGCTTACTGCCCTGCTGTTTCTCAGGCATATGATATAATCCATTTAGTTGCTGAGCTGGCTTTGAGAAAACTGGGCTAGCCAAGGTTATAAACAACAAGCCTGTCTGCTCTCTCGCTTGCAATAACTCTAAACCTGTCATTATATACTGTTAATCCATTACAATCTTCTTTTTCTGCATCCCCGCATTGCAAACCATCAGTTGTCACAACCCCAAATAACTTGCCTGCTTCTTCCAATTGACCTCCCCAGTGTGCAATGGGACTCGCAGTTCTTCCACCTGAACTGAAAATTTCTAGGAATACTGACGCATTATACACATTCTCATATCTTATTTCTCTCTTTCTTGAAACTAAACTTGGGCTATACCATAATATGTAATCACTATGTTCTTCGTTAAATTTTGTTAATTTAGGGATACAACTACTATCACCACAATACACTATCCTGCTACAATTTCTTACGCCCGTTCCCGCAACATCTCTTGCTTCAGCAATACTCGGCAAATAATCAGAGAATACAATTGAGCTAGGTTCTTTTTTGGCATCATCAATCTGGACTAATCCATATCTTGCTTGGCCATCCATCGCAACTACGGCAAATTCAAAATACTGCGGGCCAAATTCTTCTTCAGACTTTTCCATCATCAAAAATAAATCCAAAAAATCAAGATTGCAAAGTTCTTTGTGCAGTTCTCCTGAGAAATGCACATTCTTCTTAGTTACTAGCCCATTATAAAAAGCCAGTGCATTATAAGTAAGATTTTTTCCAAGAAGCAACTGAGGCATAAAAGCTCGATTACGGGAAGTTGCATAAAAAAGAAATTCTGTCTCTTCTCTTCGCTTAGATAAAAATTCATAAAAAGGAATATCTTCAACGTCCTCTCGTTTTAATTCGAGGGGATCTCTTGACATTACCCCGCCTCCAAAACCAGGCACTATCTTTATGTAGCCAGAGCCCTTTAATGTTGAAGTGTAACCATGGCCTGAGACGAGAGGGGCAAGGAAATCACCATACAACCCAAGTCTATTAAACATAAGCGGGTCAATTAGTATCCCAAAACCTTCTCCTGTTTTAGCGTCTCTTCTGAACAATTTTGCGCTCTCAGAAAAATAGCTTGCCAGAACCTTAAGCATAGCCCTCCTTCTATCAGATGGATGATTATTGGTGACTACAGATTCGTATACACCAGTTCCGCTCGCATCGCCTCTAGCAGATGATCTGAAAATAACAGGATTATCCCCATAATAAGAACAAACTCTTTCAAGAGCTTCAAATTCCTCTCTGGCCATGCTGCCTTTTTTTATTCTTTCTTCTAAGTCAGAGCCATGAGCATCTCTTAAGCTATTGCCTAATCCATTCCTCTGGAAAAAACCGTCAAAAAAATGCTCAGCCAAAACAAATCTTCTTGGAGCATAGAAACCAATCTCTCTTAACTTAGGGGTTTTTTCAACCAACTGCCTTGCTTTATCTCCGATTTCTCCTTCTCCGATAATTTCTATATCCACTTCGCTCATCCGCTAATGGAATAAACAAATCCTTTTTAAAACTTTCTTTTGTTACCATCATAAAATTAAGAATAGTGTGAGGTGCATTGCTAATGCGAGCGAAGCGAGCCAAATAAGCCATTAGAGGATAATCAATAAAAAGAAATCAATAATGACTAAACCATTGGTGCAGAAATAAAAACAGAATTATTTGTGGAAGGGGATGCACAATAATTATTATTTTCTTTGTTTATAAAAATTAAAAAATAACTAATGCTAGTAATAATATGCAAATACGATTATAAGAGAATTTCTTTTATTTAACCAAAAGTTAAAATCTTATCCGATTCTTCAACTAATTTTAATATGTCAGAAATATACCACTGGTTTACAACCAGTGGACAAAGTCCACTATCTTGCCATGGATGTTGGTATATTTCTGAGCATGCTCAAAAACCACCTGGATCAGGTTAGCTATGCTACAAGCATGCCACCAGTCTATGACTGGTGGTTTTTGACAAATCTTTCATAGTTGAAATTGGACAAACATTGCTGCCTTCTTTCTCTCTTGATTTCAGGCAGGTTCCGCAAGCTAATATCTTTCCTTTGTTTTCAATAAATAGGTCAGCCTGTTCTTTCACATCGTATTTCTCATCTTTTATATCTTCTATTTCAACACCTTTACCAAGTAAGAATAATTTAACCTTATGTTTGTTGTTTAATGCAATAACTCCAAATCTTAGAGCATTCCAAGCAGTTTCTGGCTCATTTGAATTGAGTACTATTCCTATTTTCATTTTTTTCCTCTTATTCTTTTACTCCAAATTTCCTTAACACAACCATTGTTGGGCACCAGTTGGTAAACGCAGACTGCACTAAATTCAACCCAACAAAAACAGTAAACAAATACCAGTAGCTGCTGTAAAAATAGCCTAAAGCTAGGCTTAATAAAACAAATACTCCTGCTATTAGCCTTAACCAGTTTTCTAATTTCATTTTCTTTCCTCCATTATTTTTTGTTTATAAACCTTATAAATTACTAAACCTAGTACAACTATTGCTATTATAACTCCAATCCCTACTGCTTTATTAGCATTACTGTTTTGAACCCCTACAACCATCCCTACTATTGGGTTTACTTTTTTGCCATTCACATTTATAATAGCTCCTCTGTTGAATGTATAGATGTTATTATCTCCTTTGTCACTATCTCCTTTTGCTCTTATCAAAAGTTTAAGGTTATGTTCTTTTTGCTCTGCATCTTTGTCTATTTTTATCGTAAATACTGCCTTTCCAGTCTCGCCAACTTGTAATTCCCCAACGTAATTACTTCTAAGGTCAAAACTGAATGGCTGAGAGCTCTGCTTTATTATTCTTGCATCTACTGCTTCTGCATCTTCTGTTCCTGTATTTTTTAGTATAACTTCTAAAGTTATTCCTGAACCTGCTAACCCCGTTCCTTTTACATCCACTACTTCTATATTCGGTTTCTCCTTAACTAACAAAGGAAAACTTACTTCCTTGGCATTTTTGTTGTTATCTAAGTCTGCGTAGTCTAAAGTCAAATCAAGATCATACTGCTTTGAAGCTGCATCCTCATCAATATTAACAAAAAAAGATATTTGCTTGGATTCATTTGGAGAAAGCATCCCAATCCATTTTCTATTATTATCGCTGTACGAATGCTCTAATCCATTGGGAATTGAAAGTTTTGCTTCAATTGATTTCGCACTTTTTGACCCTGAATTTTCAATGTAAGTTGTTATCTCAACAAAATCATCTCCAGGTCTGACTGCAGTTGGCTTTGTTATAATATTTGCTATTCCTAATATTATTCCTTCGCGTTTTACTGGTAGCATAAATTTATGAACAAAGGAAGCATCTTCTGGAACTCCATCTTTTACATATTGGAAATTAAATTTCAATTCATAATTTCCTGGAATGGCGTCATTATTCACCTTCACTCTGAATGTTTTTCTCCACACACCTGCAGAGAATAAATGCCCTATATTGCTATCTCCCTCTGCATCCAAAATAGCAATATACTTTTCTGAGATTGTATCACTAGGCTCAAGAAAAACATTGAGTGTGTATCCTGGTTCATTCGCTTTAATGCTAGCTGAGCTTCCACTGGGTATTATCTCACGAAAATTTACCGTTATATCCACTTCATCCCCTGCTGCAATTATTGCAGGATCAAAGCTTATTCCTTCAACTTCAATGCTTGCACTTACCATATTTACTGATAAGACAAACAAAGCTATAAATAAAAATATCCTAATTGTATTTCTCATTTTAATTGTA
>Ga0209541_10009061_pt1 | contig 16215 bp, 14 predicted proteins | sample RifCSPlowO2_01_FD_184027 | JGI IMG/M metagenome (GOLD analysis project Ga0209541, IMG submission 184027) | Groundwater microbial communities from Rifle, Colorado - Rifle CSP2_plank lowO2_0.1 (SPAdes) (version 2) | ecosystem: Environmental > Aquatic > Deep subsurface > Groundwater | place...
GGCTCTGAAGCAAGTTTATGACATAACGGTCATAGTTAAAAAAATAATCGTAGTGATCAATTACGGCTTGGATGCTTCCCCAATTGCTCATCATATCCGAATACCAATTGATTGTCGGGGCAATGGTTCTTAATTCATCAAGCGTCGAAATGGCAATATACTTGGCCTTGGTTACAAAAATATAATCCGGTTTTATCTCTCTTGCCGCATTGAGAATCGTCCTGTCTACCGCTCTTCTGCCTTTGTCGTACAGATAATGCTTAACAGTTTGGGGCAATCTTCCGATAGCCCTGTGGATCAAATTGCCCGGCATCAGAATACTATTACCCCTATAATCCACAAAATAAACCTCAAACCCAAGGTATTCGAAAGCATTCCACAAAGGAATGCGAGAAACTGATGAAACTGATGAAATAAAAAGTATTTTTTTCTTTGGAAATGTCATTTACAATAAAATTTTATCTTCATTGTTTAATCTATTTTTTACATTATTAAAATCGTGTTCGGTCATTAGTTGAGTCAGTTTTTTGAAAGTGACTTTTGGTTTCCAACCCAAAACTTTTTTAGCTTTTGAGGCGTCGCCTATCAATAAATTCACTTCCATAGGCCTGAAAAGGGTCTTATCCACGCAAACCAAAAGCTTGCCCGTCTTTTTGTCATAACCCTTTTCCTCAACACCTTTCCCCCGCCAAACAATATTATATCCAAGATTCTTGCCGACCTCTTCAACAAACTCTCTCACGGTGTGAGTTTCGCCGGTGGCAATTAAAAAATCGTCCGGTTCTTTGTGTTGTAAGATTCTCCAGATTGCTTCCACATAATCCTTGGCATAGCCCCAATCTCTTTTAGCATCCAAGTTTCCCAGGCAAAGAACATCTTGGAGGCCCAGCTTAACTTGCGCTAAACCGATTGTTGTTTTTCTTGTGACAAATGTCTCGCCTCGCCTTTCCGATTCATGGTTAAATAAAATCCCGTTTGAAGCAAAGAGGCCATAGGTATTGCGATGAACCTTGGTCATCCAGTAGGCAAACGCTTTGGATACGCCGTAGGGTGATTGAGGATTAAGTTGCGTCGTTTCTTTCTGGGGTACTTCAAGAACTTTACCGAACATCTCGCTGGATGAGGCTTGGTAAAATTTGGTTTTAATACCGGAATTTTTTATCGCATCCAAAAGCCGCAGCGCCCCCAGCCCAGTAACATTGGCCGTATATTCTGGAACTTGAAAGCTAATACCCACATGGCTTTGAGCGCCAAGATTATAAATTTCATCGGGTTTAATCTTTTCCAGCAACCGGCTCAAGTTCGAACTGTCGGACAAGTCCCCATAAATGGTTACAAAGTTGGGATATTTTTGATTATCATATAGATGGTCAATTCTGGCCGTATTTAAAGTGCTCGTCCGGCGCTGAAGACCATAGACCTTATATCCTTTTTCAAGCAAAAGCTCGGCTAAATAAGAACCATCCTGGCCAGTAATGCCTGTAATGAAAGCTGTTTTTTGAGACCGTTTTAATTTTTTCATGTTGGTCAGATATTTAACCCACAATTTACAATAATAAAGACACGGTTTCAAGGGTTAACAGCCCAAATGAAACCAAAGATTTTTTCCGCCCTTTTTGTCCAGGTATAGTCCTTAACGTCCTCAAGGGCATTTTGGGCTTTTCTTTCTACCGATTCCTTATTCTTATCGTCAAAAACCCAAGCTATTTTATCGGCTAAATCTTTAGCATCTCCCGCTTTAGCAAAAACCGAATTATTCTCATTTAGAACTTCTCGAAAAGATGGTAAATCCTGAGTCACAATCGGGCAACCCGAAGCCATATATTCAAACATTTTAAGAGGCGAGGTGTATTTTGCCGATATTGTTTCAGACTCGTTTCCAGTTAAAATTGCGCAATCAGCCGCTACTAAAATCTTAGCCACATCTTTGTGTGGAACCGCACCATTAAGATAAATAAATGGCACAATATTTGGGTGCAAACCCCGCTTCAAGATTTCAATATCTTTGTCAGTGCCGCCAACAATCCAGATAAGAAAGTTAACATTGAGTTGTTTTAGGTTCTCTGCAACATTAATTAGAATATCGGCACCCTTCCAAGAATAAAGGTGGCCAATATAAACTGCTATTTTTTTACGCCTATTACGATCTGGATGATAAGTAAAAAATTCTTCTCTTAATATTTTTTGTTTTTCTTTGCGTTCTTCATAGTTCGTTGGCAAAATAAATTCACTAAGATCAACTCCATCCCTTGCGACTAATATGCGGGAACTTTCGATACCAAATTTAACCAAGTCCTCCTTTAAGCCGTCAGAGATAGCCACTATTTTTAAATTTCTTTTTTTAAAACGAGAGTAAAAAAACTTTCTTTTGCTGGAAAATCTATGACATTCAAAAACAACATTCTTATCTTCCCTGATCAAAAGATGGGCCACCAACTCGTCGCGAGTATAATAAACATCAGCATTTTCTTTTAATGCTTCCCCCACCAACACTCTGGCTGAAATAAGGCTTTTAATTGCAACGGCGATTCTATCTAAACTTCCCGGCCAATAAAAATCCGAGGTCTCAATTGATTTACTGATAAAATTTTTCTTTACTGAATAATAATCAAAAATATTTTCCTTAATATTCGGATTATTTCTCTTCGGATAAATTAGGGTAGCGTCCAATCCAGAGTCCGCAAACGCTTCGCACATTTTGGCAATCTGAATGCCGTAAGCTTTTTCAGTCGGTAATCTTAGGTTTGCTATGTATAACAGGCTCTTCATGGTAAAAATCTTATCATAAACAGACATAATTTCCAATAGTTAGTCAATATTGAAAATTACCAAATATCGTTTTAGAGTAAACAAAATCAAGTTCGTTTAAAAGGAGGTCAGAATGAAAATTTGTCTGATAATCCCTCCGTCTATTTTCCTTTTAGACGAACGGGTATTTATGACTTTGGGTATATTAAAAATTGCTGCTGTTTTGGAAAATTCCGGCTGGAAAGTTGACGTAATGGACCTGTCGGGAATCACTAATTTTGAAAATGTGGTAGTGGACTATTGCATAGCCAGCGATGTAGAAATTTTCGGAATCACCGCCACCACTCCGCAATTACCCGCAACCATCAAAATTTTAAATTCCCTCAAGTCCGTCAAACCTAATGCCAGGGTTATTTTGGGCGGTACCCACGTTACGGTCGTAAATGCGGCATATAAACGAGAGTTGGGATTAAATATCAAAGGGCGGGCCACTACGGCCTTTAATCAGCTAAACCAGGATTTTGATGTGCTGGTAGCCGGTGACGGCGAAGAAGCTGTCTTTGATGCCTTAAAAGAAAAAGCACCCAAACTAATCGATGCCGATATTCCCAAATCGATTTTATTTTTAACTAATAAGCGTTTGGAAGAATTGCCGTTTCCAGCCAGGCACTTGGTAGACGTTGAAAGCTATCACTACCAGATAGATGATATCCGGGCCATAAGCATGATTGCCCAACTGGGCTGTCCTTTTGAATGCGGATTCTGCGGTGGGCGCGAGTCACCTTCTCTTCGCCGGATCCGGACGCGAACCAGTGAAAATATCGTAGCTGAAATGAAGCATATATTTCAAACGTACGGAATAAGAGGATTCATGATGTATGACGACGAGTTGAATGTGAATAAAAAAATCGTTGAACTGATGAATCTCATTGCCAAAACACAAGAAGATCTTGGCACAGAATTCCGGTTGCGCGGATTTGTCAAAGCCGAACTATTTACCGAAGAACAAGCTGAAGCTATGTATCGAGCGGGTTTTCGTTGGATATTAGTCGGCTTTGAATCCGGTTCACCAAGAATTCTGGAAAATATAAACAAAAAAGCCACCCGAGAAGACAATGCCAGATGCCTTGAAATCGCCAGAAAGCATGGCCTTAAAGTTAAAGCTTTAATGTCTATTGGCCACCCGGGCGAGTCAGAAGAGACAGTCGTGGAAACAAGAGATTGGCTCTTGAAAGTTAAACCCGATGATTTTGATGTCACGATTATTACCACCTATCCCGGAACGCCTTATTATGACTACGCCGTCCCTCATCCGGATAATCCGAATGTCTGGGTATATACTTATAAAAAAACCGGAAACAAATTATACAGCATGGAAGTTGATTACCGGACTACCGCCGATTATTACAAAGGCAACCCTGAAGGCGGATATCAATCGTTTGTATATACCGATTATTTGAGCCCTGAACAGCTTGTTGAATTAAGGGGCTTCGTTGAAAAAGATGTCCGAAATAAGTTGAATATTCCGTTCAATTCCAGCGCTCCGGCAATTCGCTACGAGCACTCTATGGGTCAGACAAATTTCCCAAAACATATTCTTAGGTCAACCCAGTAAATCCCTAATCGGGATTTTTTAATTTAGATCGAGTGATTAAGCTGTGAAAAAATTCTTTAAATTTGGCGGCAACAACTTCGTGGCCAAAATTTTCAATCATAAACCTTCTTGCCTCCTTACCCATTTTCTCCCTTAATTCCCTGTTTTGTCCTAATTTTAACATTGCCTCCCTAAGTTCTTCGGTATTATTGGGATTTATCAAGATACCCGATACGTCGTCTATGATTAATTCGTCAATTGATCCTGATTTGGTAGAAATAACCGGTTTTTCCATTAACGATGCTTCTGCTATAGAATAACCAAATTGTTCCTGCCAGCCGGCATGGGGAATGCTCGGATAAAGAAATATATCCGAAACATTTAAAAGTTCGCGCAACTGAACCTTGTCCAGCCACGAAACTCTAACAATCGCATCTTTTGCTTCTGACTTTTCAATTAGCTCATCAATTTCTTTTTCATATTCACCGCTACCCGCAATAATTAACCGGGCATTCACAATTACTTTTGAAAGCTCGCTAAACGCTTTAATTGCTAAATGCACGCCCTTTCTATAACCGATGGCCCCAGCAAAAGAAAACACCACATTATTACCATAATCCTTGCCCTGAAATGATTTTCTTGAGCCATCAGACGTAAAAAAATCTGTATCTACTCCACTCATTGGAATAACTGGAGTAGGTTTTTGGGTATATTCTCTCATTATCGTTGCCGCCTTTTTATTTCCGCAGACAATGGCGTCGCTTAAAAACATATTAAGTTTTATAATCATTCTTTTGAAAAATAAGTTAAATCCGCGGAATTTGTTTTGATAAGGTACGTTCTCCCAAGTAAAAAGAATATGCTTAATTCCGAAAATTTTTGCCCAAAGACTTTGGTAAAGCGCCGTCAAAAGAGATGGTTCGGTGGCACTGAATATTATATCAAATCTCTTTTTTCTTTGCCTAAATAAAAAGAATGGCAGCCATGGCATCCAACCTTTTAATAACCCGCCCAATATAGGATATCTTGAATGGTGAAAGTATGTTTCGGTTGTAAAAACATTATTTTCTACCGGAGGACGGTAAACCACTTTACCGTTTTTAATTTTCCACACCTTCGGCAACAGGAAATAAATATTGTCATTCCCACGATAGTATTTGAAAACATCCGAATAACTCTGTCTTACATAAGGAAAACCGGCTATGAGGATCTTCATCCCGTTAGAGGTAAGACGTCCCTCAAAGAGGGATCGTCTGCCGACCACGCCTTTCAGGCGGGTCGGACCTCTAACGGGATAACCCTTTGCTTTTAGGGCATCTATTAAATCTTTAGCTATCGCCTTTTTATTAAATTTAGCCATAAACAAAGCATAACTATTTTGGGTTATTTTGTTCATGAGTTCTGTATCGTTCTTTAGTTTTAAAATTGCTTTGGCCAAACTGTCCGGATCCGCCTTCCGGCAAAATAATATAGTCTCTCCATCTTTAAATATTTCTCTCACAGCTTCGGTATCAGCTGTGATAATGGGTTTTCCCATGGCGATAACTTCAAAAATTTTGTTAGGTATGACCGACTCTGTTTTTGATGTGTCTCCGAATATTCCTAGGCAGACATCAGCTCTGTTGACATAAGCAGGTAAATTTTCGTAGGGAATACGGCCAGTCCAAATTATGTTTTTAAGACCAAGCTCGTCCGCCATTTTCCGGCATGTATCATAATCATGCCCTTTCCCGACAATTTGGAATAGAATATTTTCGTTTTTCAAGATTTGCGCTGCCTGAACAATATATGGAACTCCGTGAAGAGGCATAAAGTTGCCGTGAAAATTTACCATAAATTTGCCCGGGTCTTTTAATTCATCATTTTTTTCTGATTTTTTCAAAAGATCGTCGTCGGCTCCGTTAAAAACTACGATCATTTTTTTCGCGGGAATGCCTAATTCATCCGTTAAAAATTTACCGCCCAAAGTGCAGTTTACGATAGCAAAGTCGGCTTGCCGAACAGCATTTTGGTCAAGCCATTTATACCATTTAGCATGAAAGCTCTGGAGAGGATATTTTTTTCGGTCAAGTATGTAACCTTCGTAATGGGAAGTGAGCATATCAACCACAACCGGAGTGCGACGAAACAGACGCATAAAAAATAAAAGAGGAGCCATGACAACCATCGTTTGTTGCGGTGGAAATACCACGATAATCAGATCAAAACGCTTATTAGGAATCTTAAGATACCTGATCATCAGTCTCCAGAATTTAACAATTCCCCCCGTACTGCCGCCATTACAACAAACCACCTCTGCCCCATTCTCGCTCATTCCTTTTACAAGGACGCGATTCCTGGCATATCCGGGATCATAATTACCCAAAAAAAGAGTTCTCATGCTAATAAAGTTTTATAATTTTTTCAATAAGATTTTCCAGGTTGTGGAATTTTTTTACAGAATCCAAAAGAAAATCAGAAGTTTTATTTTTTTCGGATGGTGACCAATTGATTACCCGAGTTAATTTATCAGCCAAGTCAGCGGGTTTTCCATAATCAAAAATAAGTTCCTTGCTATATTCCCCAAGATATCTACCCATCTCTTCATTAGACGTCAAAATTAGAGCCCCAGAGGCCATAGCTTCCAGCAACGATTTGTCTATTCCCCCTTTTGGGGTCATGCCTATGACAATATCTGATTTTTTATAATAGTCCGCAATATTATTATGAGGCACAAATCCAATAAACTTAACCACGTCATCTAAGTTAAGTTTTTCATTTAGGAATTTAAGGTGTTCAAAATACGGGAAGTCGGAAGGCATAATCGGCCTACCGATTATTTTAATATTAAAATCAATATTCTTATCTTTGAGGATTAGAGCCGCACGAATAAGAGTTTCGTAATCTTTTATTTTGGATATTCTCCCCACGCTTAAAATTTCAATCTTGCCATCTGTCCAATTTCTATTCGTTTTAAATTCTTCAGCGTTAATACCGTGGCCGGTTTCTATTATTTTTTTACTTTTAAATCCCACTAAACTATCCTCGGCCGCAGTAACAATTTTATAACAAAGCTTCTCGGCTATTTTAAGTTTCATGGTTATTGAACGATGCAGATACCATAGAATTATCTTTTTTCTGAAAAGTAAAGCTGCCGGCCAAGACGCTATCACGAATGTCGCCGATGTGTGGGCAAAAATCCCGCTTGACTTAGGGACCAGTCGAAATAGATATTTATAAAAATTAAATGCCATAGCAATTTTTGAATTACCCCTTTCCTTACCAAGAGAGTAAACAGAAACATTTTCAGGTAACCGGTAATTACCTTTTGCAAGCGCTATTACAAAGACACGATCAAAATGTTTCGCAAATTCTTTTATCCATTCAATAAAAAATCCAAGCAGGTCATCTTCCTCATTGACTTCTCGGGTAATTATCAGTAAGTTTTTCACCTACTTATATTACACCGAAAATGGCTTAAAATCAACAAAAAACCACAAAAGACCCGCAAATGACGGGTCTTTTGTGGTCTAATTCCAAAATTTTAAAGCGCTTTCAGATAATCGCCATGCACCCACCCGTCTTTCGTTTGATATTTTATCTTATGCCACGAACCTTGCTGGCCCAAACTTCCTATTATCTGTCCAACCGGAAGTTTGCCCAAAATAGCGCTCGAAGTACTATCTGACGCCCTAACATTAAGCTGATCAGTGTTAACAACTTTATATTGCTTTATAATCGCCGGAGCTGGAGACGGGGTTGGAGAAAAAACATTTTTCCTTGAATAATCCGGTATTTGATTTACAGAGGTGTAGGCCGCTCCCTGCGGATACCAGCTAAATTCTTTCGTGTTAATACAAAATACTTTCTTGAAAAAATCCGGGTCATCTTTTACAGCTTGCTCGCCGGTAGTATTTACCCAGTGAAGATTTCCTACATCTTCGCCGGTCGTCTCCACACCATAGACCTTTTTGTCGTTTGTCTCGCAATTTCTGAAAAGACCCGAAGTTACAAATACGTCCCTGGTTACTGATGTAGTGCTTTTAACTTTAGAAAATCCGCCGAGATGGCCGTAGAATCCGAATATTGCAGGATTTAAGAATAATCTCTTGTATCCGTAGGGGTTGACTATGTAAACATCCGGGTCGCTGGAACCAGCGGCACTGATAACGTCACCATCCTTTAAACTTACACTGGCCAAGCTAACAAATCCTCTTAAAGCAGGAGTTGGCTTGCTTGTTGAAACAGGCACAGAAGTTGTAGCCGGTGTAGGTGTAGGACTTGCCGTCACAGTCGGAGTTGGGGTTGGAGTAGCTACCGAGGTCGTGATTCCGCCGCCTCCGCCGCCTCCGCCGGAGGAACCTCCAACACTACCCGTGGAACCGCAAATCGTTGAACTGGGCGTTATTACCACTGTTGTTGTGACTGATACTGTTAAATTAATTGTTGATTTATTTTCATTAGAACAGGAAGTTGAAAAACCACCATCGTTATTTAGTAATTTTCGGCTGGCTGATTCAAGGGTAAAACTTTGGCCGGTAGAAATTGTAACTGTTATTGTAGTGCCGTTTGTGGTTACTGTATCCGCATCAGATCCAGCCGCTATGGTAAAGTTCCCCGCATCAAGCGCTACAGTAGTATCTTGCGGGAAATAAGCATCGCCAACGGCATTCGCATAGTTAACTCCGACCCAAAAAATACTCCCTGCCAAAAACGTAAGGAGTAATAATGAGTAAAATTTGTTTTTTATTATTTGCATTTTATTTTCCTTGGGATTGGATGCTCTGGATGGTCTTAACAACCGGAGAATCAAATTTTAGATTTTCCCAGAACAGAATTTGGTCTTGATTTATTATCATTTCATCCTTGGGACCATGAGGCTCCCCTATGCCAAGTTTTATAAGTTGACCGGCGCCGCTGTCATTTATTTTGACATAATAAACATCAAATAAGATCAGATAATCCGAGTTTATATTCTTTAGATGGCCAAAGTATATCTGGTCATTTATCAAAAATATGGCCTGATACGCGTTAGCATCAATAAAATCATTTTTATCATATCGGTCATATTTAACAGAATTTATGAAAGGAAAGATACTTATAACTCCAACCGCCACAGCCAGAATTGCAACGCTCATCGCTATAATAATTGGAATATGCTTGCCGTGAATCATTTTCCAAATAATTATTAGTGGCACCGAATGGTATTCACGGTCCATGTTGAGCCGACAATACGCACATATCTCCAATCTCCCACAGTATTTTTAACTTGGAAACAAGTACCCTTAGATGAGGCAGTGCTACCACCAAATAGGATACTTACCGTAGCCGTACTCGGACCGACAAACTCGGCAATATATGTATTACCGGAACTGGAAGCGGTAGCTGAACCAACAACAAGGTAGCTGGATATGTTCACATCACCGGTAAACGAATGGGAAGCGGCCGTATCCGCGATAAACCTGCCAGACATCTGAAAGTTGCTGGCTACAGAGGCCTTGCCGTCAACTTCTAAAGATCCCGTTATGAGGAGGTCATCTGCAGAAGCAAATTCTCCGGGAGTACCAGTAGTACCAGTTCCAAACCTTGAGTACGCCACAGTAGCAGTAGCGCCGGGCACGCCAGCTACTTGAATCGCGTTTTGAGTGAAAAAGTAGGATGCGGAAGCCGTACCTTGAACCTCAAAAGTTGTTGAAGGCGCGGCGCCGACGCCAACTCTTCCTGTTCCACTTGCAGTATCAACCACAAGCGCCGTAAGTGTACTAGACTTCTGGAACAAAGCTGCAGTTGCAGAACCAGTGGTCTGAGCAAATGTACCAGTGGTAGTTATATTTGTTCCGATTGTGCTTGCGGCATTAGCCATTCCGGTTAATACCAAAGAGAGAACGACCAAAAGACAGACGATAAAATATTTTTTCATATCTCTAATTATAAACCGTGGCCTAAAGGTGGCAATAGATAAAGTGTGGATAACTTTTTACCCCAAAACCGCTTTCAATTTGTCGGCATAGTTTTTGATCGCTTCTTTCTTCTCAAATTGTTTGGCAATCTCTAATCCAGCCACTGCCATTCTTACTCTCTCATTATCGTTTTCCAAAAGATTTTTGACCTTTTGGACAATATCTTCCGCATCCCAATTAATTATTTTAATTGCATTTTTATCGGCAAAATCGGGCATTAAACCAACATTTGTCGCCAATACCGGCACCCCGCAAGCCATCGCTTCCACCACCACCCTCGGGCCGCCCTCATTATATGAGGACATTACTAATATTTTGGATTCGTTCAGGAATTTAACCATGTTTTCCTGTTTTACAAAACCATCTTCAAATTTAACAGAACCTTCTGGTAACAAACGAATCTTATCGTTCACAAACTTTCTTAGAGATCCATCGCCAATAATTTTAGCCTTAAATTCAGGAATTGTCCGACTTAAAATTTTAATGGCCTGAAATAATAAATTGATACCCTTATTTGGTTCTAGGCGCCCAACAAAAATTACATCGTATTTTTTAGGCAAATCTATTGACTTAAAAACATTCAAATCTATATACATTGACGGTATATAAATAATTTTATTTTCGGGCACGCCAGCTTTTTTTAAAAATTCCGGTGTTTCGTTTTGATTTACAACCCTGACCACTGCTGATTTTGAGACATCAAATTTTATAAACCATCTCATTAAATTCCGATATATAACTTCCTTAAAATTTGCCGCTTTGGGATAGCCAGGAATGTGATGAATTTCGAGAATATAAGGTATTTTAGTAACAACAGAAATAATCCAGGCCCCAATTCCGTTATAAAAAGGAGGGAATTCATGAACCGTCATCAAGTCAAATTTAATCTTCCTATGAAGTTTTAATATTTTATAAACAAAAAACAGAGGATGAAAAATAAGCGGCCACGGCGAAATATGAATGTAAACATTCCCAAACAAAACAAGGGTCTTCAATTTTGAAAATTGAAAATTGAAAATTGAAAATTCATCGTTTACCCGCGGACAAACGATGTCTATCCTTTCCCAATATTTGTGAAACTCTTCCAAAGTATTATAAAACGCTCTCGGTCTACCAGAAGCTAAATCTTTCGCACTACCCAACCCAGTTATCATCAGAAGCTTTGCCATAAAATAAAATTTAGAGTTTAAGAGTTTAAAAGTTTAATCGTTTCCTCAAGCATTTTTTCGGAACTGAATTTTTCTACCGTTTTTTTTCCTTCTTTCTTAAATTCTTCCCGCAATTCAGGATTTTGCCAAAGCGATTTAATGGCCTCAACAAGATTGAACTCATCCTGATATTTGACCATAAAACCATTTTCTCCTTGCCGTATAACCTCTTTGTTTCCTCCTACGGCCGTGGTAATAATAGGAATACCAACCGTCATCGCTTCCAATATTTGATGCGAAAAACCTTCATATCCTGAATTTAAAACAAATATATCCGATGCAGCCATATAAATTGCCAATTCTTCCTGTGATTTTCTGCCGACCAGATAGACCTTTCTTTCAAGGCCAAGGTTTTTAACCATCGACTCCAACATCTTTCCATCGGGTCCGTCGCCGACTACAACCAAACGGAAAAGCTGACTTACTTCTGAAAGGCGAGGCATAACCTTTATCAGCATACGAAATCCTTTCCAGGGCACCAGACGCCCTACGGACAAGATGATATCTCCGTAAATTCCTATTTTTTTCTTTGCCTCTTCTTGGCTGATATCCGCGCCTTTAAAATCAACCCCGTTATAAATAACTTTTATCTTATTCCCCAAAACGCCCCAGTCCCGGACAATTCCGGCTAAATACTTAGAGGGCACAATAATTTCGTCGGCATTTTTGCAAACTTGAACTTGAATCTTGTGCAAAAAACCTATCCAGCCTGTTTTTTTGGATTTTTGAAAATCGTCTATGAGTAGGCTACTTTTGTTTTTTTCTATTGCAACTTGCCAAGCATAATCTCCGGCTATTCTGATAAAAAACTTTTTCTTGAAAAATCTCGCTCCCGCCAAAGACGGGATTGCCCCGTTTAAAGTGCTCAATGAGTATATAGTGTCGCTGTTTTTGCAAGCACAAAAAACTTTCATGGCATATATGGCGTGTCTTAGAAACCAGGGAGTTTTTTTCCAAACCCTTTTTACTTGAAACGGGTAACTTTTATCTTGCTCGTATTTCCTGACCGATGAATATGTAATAATTTTAATCCAATGCTCTTTAGACAATCTTTGAGCCAAAGTTCTGGCATACGAAGCCGGACCGCCAATATCGGGAGGGAAAATTCCTGTCACAATTAAAATTCTTTTTTTTAAATTATTCTCCATTATTTTTTGGTAAACAAATTGAATTTTATTATATGCCAGATCGCGGCCAATCCATCTTTCCAATTAATCTTTTTTCCCTCTTCATAAGTGCGCCCTGCGTAAGAAATCGGCACTTCAACAACTTTAAGATGAAACTTTCCTACCCAAGCAGTTAATTCGGGATCAATGCCGAATCTTTTGGACTTAAGATGTGGATAGATTTTATTTATTGAGTCCTTAGAAAAAACTTTATAGCAAGTGTACATGTCGGAAAGCCAAACACCGCTTAAAATATTGGACATCCAGTTTAGAAACTGACTGAACAAATAACCGCTCTTATAAATAATTTTATTTCCAGAAGCCCGGCTTCTGGAAATAAAGCGCGAGCCGTAAACAACATCGGCTCTGCCTTCTATTATCGGTTTAATTAAATTAGCATATTCCTGCGGATTATACTCAAGATCGGCATCTTGAATCAGAACGATGTCCCCTGTCGCTTCCTGGAACCCTCTTTTTGTCGCCGCGCCTTTGCCCATATTTTTGTCCAACAAAACCACCTTATACCCCACCTGTGGACCAATGCCATCGGATGGCGTTTTGTGAGAACTGTGGATAAGTTGGTTTAATATCTCTCTGGAATCGTCTGTTGAGCCGTCGTCAATTAAAATAACCTCCTTTTTTAACGGCAAATCAACCGCCTCAACGGCGCCGATCAATTTCCGCAGAGTTCTTTCTTCGTTATAAATTGGAATGACAATGCTTAATTTTAATTTATAGTTAAATTCGTCCATAAATTTGAGCAAATTTCTTGGCTATGATATTCCAATCATATTTTTCGGCAACTAATGTTTTGGCGTTACTAATAATTTTTTCTCTTAATTGTTCGTCTTTAAATATTCTAACTATTTTTTCGGCCAAATCTTTGGGGTCGGAAACTTTGCAAAAAAGACCGGTTTCGCCATCTTTAAGAAAATCGGGAATTCCGCCTACCGGAGTCCCGATAATCGGAAGTCCCGCTGCCATTGCTTCCAGAAATGCCGTGCCAAGGCCCTCTGAAAGAGAAGGCCGAACAAAAACTTTGGCCTTGGATAGATAATCGGCAACATTCTCCGGACTTTGGTAGCCGGTCATTATTACCTGACCCTCCATGTCCAAGTCCTTAATAGACCGCCTTGTGTCTTTCTCAAGCGGTCCCGAACCGACTATTATAAGTTTGATGTCGGCTATCTCTTTTTTTACGATCGCCACAGCTCTTACTATGTCGCCGACTCCATTTTTAGCAACTAGGCGAGATACGGTTATAATCGTATTCTCTTCGGAATTCGGGATGTGCCTGAATTTTTCCAAGTCCACACCGTTAGGTATTGTGAGAAGTTCAGATTTTGGATTAATTTTCTTAGCGAAGTCGGATAGGTAATAGCTGATGGCCGTGATAACATCAGCTCTCTTTATTATTAGCTCTCTGAAATACTTTATTAAAAAATTCTGCCTCTCAAGCTCTTTACCCTCCTGCAATGTAAGAATGAGTCGAGTCTTCGGGAAAAATGTTTTATAAATGACCGCCGCTCCGGCGCCGAACGAGGCCTGATAGGCGTGAATAAGTTTCGGGCGGAATTTTATCGTCGAAATAAATCCCGAAATAGGAAAAAACAACTTGTCCATTGGACTCCCGAAACCTATTCGGTGAATACACCCGTTATCAAAACTCTCTGTTCTTTCAAGTTCCGACTTATATCTCGGAGTCAGAATATCAAAAAAAATATTCGGCAACCGCCGGATTATTTCTTCAAGTGCCATTTCAGACCCGCCTACCAATGGCCGATAGGCCGTGGTGAATATTAGAACTCTGGATTTTTCATTCATTTTGTGGTAATTTTGCCATAAATGGCCACTGAAAGCAACATGTTCGGTAGAACCCAAGGAGACCTCAAAAAGAGGGTTTTATTTGTAATTACGCAGTCGGAACTGGGCGGAGCCCAAAGATTCTTATCCAACCTCATTTCTCATCTGGACAGAGGGGTTTACGAATTTTTAGTGGCGGTTGGTTCGAGCGGTAACGGCGATTTTTTGAGAATTCTTAAGGCCGGGGGCATCCCCTGCCAAACACTAAAGTTTTTAAAGCGCGGATCGTCATTACCCTCCTTAAGCGATGTCCGAGCTATTTTTGAAATCCGTAGCTTAATCAAAAATTATCGTCCCGATGTCTTATTTTTGAATAGTTCTAGAGCCGGATTCATCGGCTCTTTGGCATCCATATTTCCAACAAGAATAAATGCCCTAAAAGTTATTTACAGAATAGGCGGATGGACGTTTAATGATCCATGGCCGAAATGGAAAAGATGGCTTTGGATTGTCTTGGAATGGTTAAGCGCAAAATGGAAAGACGTTATCATTGTTAATAATCAGCGCGACCTGGAACAGGCCAAAAATCTTAAAATCAAACCCCGAGTACAGACAGTTTTGGTTCATAATGGCATTGAAGTTTACAAACTGGACATTATGCCGCAAGAAGAAGCGCGAACAAGATTGCTTGAGAAAGCCGCAAAATCATTCGGTAGAAATATTGCTGCTAAAAACATTGTGGGCACAATCGCCAATTTTTATCCAACCAAGGGTTTGGAGTATTTAATTCAGGCAGTCGATTATTTTAAAGACGATGAAGATACTGTTTTCTTTATCATCGGCGACGGCGAATTGAGGCCCGAGCTGGAAAAAATGATACGGGAAAAGGGATTGGAAAGAAAGGTTTTTCTTTTAGGCCAGATCCCTGATGCATACCGGTTCTTGCCTGCTTTTGATGTTTTCGTCCTTCCGTCAGTAAAGGAAGGATTTCCTTGGGCACTAATTGAAGCAATGTCGGCCAAGTTGCCGGTCATTGCCACTGATGTCGGAGCAGTACCGGAAATAATTGACGACCGCAAAAACGGCCTGCTTGTGAAACCTAAAGACCCCGTCGGATTAGCGAATAAAATCAAAGAGGTTCTGGAAAACGACCGTCTTAAAAACGAGCTCGGCATCCAGGCCCATCAGACCATACTCTTTAAATTTGAGCTTGATAAAATGGTTAAACAAATCGAAGATTTGTTATAAATTAACCTAATTATTCTAATTAACCTAATTGACCTAAATAAATCCCAATGACCAATAATCAAAATCCCAAATATGACCTTGAAGAGAGAACTGCAAAATTTGGAGAGAACATCATTAAATTTTGTAACAAACTCCCCAAGAATCCTATAATAAACCCGTTGGTAGTCCAATTGGTAAAATCTGGAACAAGTGTTGGAGCTAATTATTCAGAAGCTGATGACGCAGAAAGCAAACAGGATTTTAGACATAAAATTGGAATTTGCAAAAAAGAATCCCGAGAATCGAAACACTTTTTAAGAATGATGGTCGTAGCTGTCCCGCAAGCACAAGAGGAGGCAAAGTTGCTTTGGCAAGAAGCAAAGGAATTAAATCTTATTTTTAACGCCATTTACATAAAAGTTAGATAATTTTAAGGTTTGAGATTTGTTTAGAAATTAGATTAATTAGGTCAATTAGATCAATTATCTTAAAACTCTCTGCCCAAACTCCTTACAAATGCCCTGGCATCG
>Ga0209541_10009063_pt1 | contig 16213 bp, 9 predicted proteins | sample RifCSPlowO2_01_FD_184027 | JGI IMG/M metagenome (GOLD analysis project Ga0209541, IMG submission 184027) | Groundwater microbial communities from Rifle, Colorado - Rifle CSP2_plank lowO2_0.1 (SPAdes) (version 2) | ecosystem: Environmental > Aquatic > Deep subsurface > Groundwater | place: Rifle...
AAGGGTATTTTTATAAGAAAAACTGTAAGCGGCAGTATAATTAATGATCAAACAACACAAGTAAATTTAAAGGTTTTAACAGAGGGGAAGAAGAAATTAGAGGAGATATTTGGAAAGAAGGTGGAAAATGCAACAAGTTAGAGAGCATATGTGGGAGCCTTTAAGTGAATATCAAATTTCTTCGCAGGAAGAATTCTTAATGTATGCAGAAGATGGAATAGAAGGAAAGGTACAAATTCTAAGGAATTTACCACTTAATAAATATTTAGTTGTAGATAATCTGCCTGCTACAATAACTAATACTCAACCATTTCAAAAGACGATTAAAAATTTAAGAAGCTATGGCTTAGATATTGATAGAGGGGATGCTAAATACGGCTTTAAGATGCCTCTTCCTAAAAATGGTGATATGAAAAGGGATTTAATAATATTTAGGAGAAAATAGAATGAAGGTACAGGCTAAGAGTGCAATAATCGGAAAAAAGAAGAAAAATGATGATTATGATGGGTTTGACAGGCCTTGTTTTATAAGCTTATTTGATATGAATGATCCACATTTGAGCAAGCAAGTTCCTAAAAAGAGATTTGATTTTGATGAAGGAGTACATAAAATTATAATTAAAGGATTAAAAATAGATTATTTATTAGCAGGGCATGATATTGTGATAAATAATTTAGAGGAATTAGAGTTTAATGAGGATAAAGAAGGGCATTTAATTATAACAGGAAAGCAAAGATAATTCTTAGTTTTAGATAGATTTAAAAAGCTAATTAATAGACTCGGGTTTACAGGAGGGGAGAAAATGCCAAGAGGAAGAAAGAAAAAGGAACAACCAGTTGTAGAAGAGCCAGAAGAAACATCTGAAGAAATTAGCGAAGATTAAATTATAATTCTTTTTTTCTTTTTTATTTTTATAACCAATATATTTAAAAATAAAGTTTTTCTTTAATAATTTATGAAGGATTTACAACCAGAATATTCAATAGGCCTTATAGGTCACGTAGACCATGGAAAATGCCTTGCTATAGATGAAAGTATTTTAATTAATAATAGATTGATAAATGGAAAAGATTTAGTAGATTTAGCTAAAAACAAAGGCAGATTAGTATATAAAAAGAGGGATGAAGAATTATATGATGTTGATGATTTATACACATATTCTTTAGATAATAATTTGAATGCTAAAAGAACCAAAGCACAAGTATTCTTACAAAAATACAAAGGAAAATTAAATCTTATTGAAACTAAGATGGGTAGGGAAATTAAACTTACTAAGACTCATCCTTTATTAGTCAATAGAAATGGTAAATTAATTTGGTTACCAAGCAATCAACTTAAAGATGGAGATTATATAGCTGTATTGAGGAATTTAAATCTTTTAAATCTTAAAAAAAATATTGAAAATAAAGATTATTTAAATAAACTAAAAGAAATATATCATATTTTAAATAGGAATGACTTTTTATATATTAAAAGAAAAACAAATAACTTTAGAAATTTAGAGGTTTGTGATTATAAAGATTTAGATTTAATAAGAAAATTACTCATGCAATCCAGGCGTAGTTTTGAAAAAAATTGTGGAATAAATGATTGGCTTTTAAATTGTATAAATAATAATAAATATAATTTGAGTAATAAAAATAAAGAAAAGATATTAAATTATTTAAGAAAAATCAAAATAATACCATTAAAAAAAGAAGAGATTATAGTTGGTGATAAAAATACGTGTAAAAGACAATTTGTTAAATTTAAAGAAATTAATATAGACGAAAATTTTATTAAATTTTTAGCATTTTTTACAGCTGAAGGAACCAGTAGCTCTACAAGGTTTCAGCTGTGTCAAAGAAATTATAAAGAAATGAGGGATGAAGTTCTAAATTATCTTACTAAATTGGGGTTAATTTATAAAAAAAGAAGTGACAAAGATTTTCAGTATGATTATAAACCTTTTATAGATTATCTAAGATTTAAGTTTGGGATAAAAATAGGTAACAGCAGAAATAGTGGGATTCCCGAATTATTATTAAATCTATCAAAAGAGTATAAAAAATTATTTTTGAGATGGTTTTTCACTTTTGAGGCAGAGGCTAATGATAAATCAGGTCAAATTAATTTATTTCAGGCTAATAAAAATAATATAAATTTATTATCTTATCTTTTATCTGAATTTGGTATAATTAGTAATTTGAATAAATTAGAAAAATGTGCTACCAATGCTAGATTAAGCAGAAAGAGAATTTATTATTGTTTATCAATATCTGGTTATAAAAATTTAACATTATTTTTACAAAATATTGGTTTTAACGATTATAATAAGAATAAAAGAATTAATAATTATATAAAGGGTCTTATACAAAAAAGAATAGGTAAGAGAATTTTTACTCCTATTAATGTAAGTAAATTTAATGGTTTTATTAATGAAGTTTTTCCTGATAAAAAAGATAGAAAATGGTATAATAATATAAAAGAAGTAGAAAAAAAAGGTGTGATAACTGATTTTTTTATTAATGAGCTTTTAAGAGACTCAAAAAATAAAAGTTTATCTAAAAAATCTAAAGTTTTTATTGATTATTTAAAATTGTCTATGAATGGACCAATATTTTATGATAAAATTAAGAAAATTTCTGAGATTAATTATAATGATTATTTGGTTGATTTGACTGTTCCACAATATCATAATTTCTTTGGGGGTTATGGTGGGATATTATGTCATAATACAACATTAGTTTCTAGATTAAGTGGAAAATGGACTGATACTCATTCTGAGGAAATAAAAAGGGGAATAACTATAAGATTGGGATATGCTGATGCTACCTTCTTTAAATGTGAGAAATGCGGGAAATATAATGTAAATGAAAAATGCGAGTGTAATGAAAAAGCTAAGCCCTTAAGAAAAATAAGCTTTATTGATGCTCCTGGGCATGAGACTTTGATGGCAACTATGTTATCGGGAGCTGCTATAATAGATGGTGCTTTATTGTTGATAAGTGCAAATGAGCCATGCCCACAACCACAAACAAGAGAGCATTTGATGGCTTTACAAATTATAGGAATAAAGGATATAATAATTGTGCAAAATAAGATTGATTTAGTAAGCGAGGAAGAGGCTTTAGGAAATTATAAGCAAATTAAAAATTTTATAAAAGGGACAATTGCTGAGAATGCTCCTATTATACCAATAAGTGCACAGCAGAATGTGAATATTGATGTTTTAGTTGAAACTATCGAGAAAAATTTTAAGACCCCAAAAAGAGATTTAAACAAAGATGTAAGAATGTTTGTTGCCAGGAGTTTTGATATTAATAAGCCTGGTAGTAATTGGGAGGAGTTAAAAGGCGGAGTTCTTGGAGGGGCTTTGAAATGCGGAAAATTGAGTGTTAATGATGAGATTGAGATATTACCAGGAATAAAAGAGGAAGTAGATAAAACAAATTGGATTCCTATTAGAACAAGAATAATCGGATTGCAACATGGTGGAAATAATGTTAAAGAAGTTAGTCCTGGGGGAAGTATTGGTGTGCTAACTAGTTTGGATCCTAGTATTGTTAAAAGTGATAGTTTGGCTGGATGCATTGTTGGACATATAGGTAAAATGCCAAATGTTTTTAAGGATTTAAGATTAAAGATTAAATTATTAGATAGAGTTGTTGGAATGAAAGAAGAGTTAAAAGTTGAAAATATAAAACCAGCTGAAAATTTAATGCTGAATGTTAATAGCAGTGTTAGTGTTGGTATTGTTGATAAAATTGGTAAGGATGAAATTCATGTAATTTTAAAAAGACCTATTGCTGCTGATAAAAGTGATAGAATTACTATTTCCAGAATGCTTGGAAATAGATGGAGATTAATAGGTGTTGCTGATATTTTATAAATTTTCTTTCAGATAATCATATCTATTAAAAATTGCTTTGATTGCTTTTTCACTATTTTCTTCGTTTATACCATAGATTATACATCTTCTTTCTTCTCCTGTTGATGTAAACCTAACTTTTATTCCATTATCTGCAAATAATCCTAGTGTTTCTGAATAAATTTTTTCTAAATTATCTTCCAAGCCTTTTCCAACAACAGCTAAACAGCCCCTATTTTCTAAAACTGAAATTTCTGCTTGTCCACCAACAACAGAATATAATTCATTTAATATTTCATTTAAGATAAAACTATTGCTTATTTGTTTTTTATCTAAGATGACTGAAACATCATCGACTAAATTTGGCATTTGAAAATAATCAATCCCTCTTCTTGCAAACACTTCAAGTATTTCTTTTCCAATCCCAGTTTCGTCATTTAATCCTGTTTTCCAAATTTTGAAGGAAAAGAATCCATTTTTATAAGCAACTCCTGTTATTGGCTCGTTAGGATTTTTAATTCTTTCATGAAGCACATATGTTCCTTTTTGTGGATATTCAAAAGTGCTTCTAATATGCACTGGGATTCTTGCTTCTTTAACAGGCTGTATTGAATCTGCTTGAAAAATATCAAATCCAGAATAAGATAAATCCCTTAATTCATCAAATATTAATTCATTAATTTTTTTTGGCTTTATTTTTCCATCAAATATTAATTTAATTAAATCAGGGTCTGCAGTGTATATAGCATCTTTGTCAGTAAAATTTTCGCATAAAATCACTCCTAGCGCAGCAGCAATATTTGTTTGTGTTGAATCTGAACCACCCCTTCTAAATGTTGCGATTCTTCCTTGTTTTGTAACTCCATAAAATCCTCCAACAACAAAAGTGGTTTTTGATCTTTCTATATTTCTAAATATTTGTCTTATCATTTTTCTTGATTCTGGAAGTATTCTTGCTTTACCATATTCACTTGTTACTAAAAATAATTCTTTAGGATCAACCCATTGTGCACCAATACTTTCAGCCAGGAATTCTGAATTAAGACCTTCTCCCCATCTTGCCTTTAAGAAATCAGTAAAGGCAGCTCCTTGTAAATTTCTTCCTTGCTCCAAAATTTTTTCTAATTTTTCAACAAATTTTGGCTCTCCAAAATCTGGATATATTTTAGCATATATTCTTGAAATTTCTTCCAATATAGAATAATCTTTTGTTTGAGAGTATAGTATTGATAAATCAGTAACTTTTTTATAATTTTTGTCATGCTTTTTATCAGGGGGAATTCCAGGGGCAGAAACAACAATTATTCTTCTTCTTTTGTCATCATTAGTTATTTCTTTAATTCTTTCTACATCTTCTTTAGAAGTTATTGAGCTTCCACCATATTTATCTACAAATATATTTGACATTTTATAAATTATGATCTTCTACAATTTTTGCTATTGCAACTAATTTGTCATCAGAATCTAATTTAATTAATCTTACACCTAATGTATTTCTTCCTATAGTTGAGATATTTTTTACTTTTGTGCGCATAACTATTCCTTTTTGTGTTATGAACAAGATTTCATCTTCATCGTTTACTGTTTTTGCACCTACAACTTTTCCATTATCTTCTTTAATATTAATAACACCAACTCCTCCACGCCTAATTAATCTATAATCAGATATTTTTGAGCGCTTTCCATAACCTAATTCTGTTACTGTTAGTAAGGTTTCATTATCATTAGCTATATTCAAACTCACAATTTCATCATTTTGCAGCTTCATTGCTCTTATTCCTGAAGCGGATCTGCCCATTGCTCTTACATTTTCTTCTGAAAACTTGATGGCCATTCCATTTTTTGAGGCAATAATTAATTTTTGATTACCTAAAGTTTGTAAAACTTTTACTAGCTCGTCTTTTTCATTTAGCTTCATACAAATTACACCTGTTTTTCTTGGCTTTGAGAAGTATTCTAAAGGAGTTTTTTTAATTGAGCCGAGCTTAGTAACCATAACTAAATAGCCTTTTGAATAATCCTTAATAGGAATCATTGTTGTAACTTTTTCATTATTTTTTAAATTTAATAAGTTAATAATTGCTTTTCCTGTTGAATATCTTCCTGATTCTGGGATGTCAAATGCTCTTAACCAGTATAATTTTCCAAGATTAGTGAAGCATAATATATAATCGTGGGTAGAAGCTATGAATAAGCTTTCAACAAAGTCTTTCTCGCGAGTTTCTGTTCCAATAATTCCTTTTCCACCACGCTTTTGGGTTTTATAGGTTATAATTGGGATTCTTTTGACATAACCAGAATTAGTTAGAGTAATAACAACGTCTTCTTTTGGTGTTAAATCCTGCTCTGTTAAAGTGATATGCTCTGCAATAATCTGTGTTTTTCTTGAATCAGAGAATTGTTCTTTTAATTCTGTTAATTCAGATTTAATTATAGCATAGATTTCTGCTTCTGATGCTAAAATTTTTTCCAATTCTTTTATTTTTTGTATTAATTCTTCATATTCTTTGTTAATTTTATCTGTTTCTAAAGAAGTTAGATATTGTAATCTCATTTCCAGAATTGCTTGTGATTGTTTTTCTGTTAGTTCAAAATCTTTCATTAAAGAATCTTTAGCTGTTGGTGTATCTTTAGAGGATTTAATTGTTTTTATTATGGAATCAATATTCTGCAATGCTATTTTTAACCCTTCAAGAATATGGGAGCGCGCTTTTGATTTTTCTAATTCAAATTTACTTCTATTAGTAATAATTTCTTTTCTATGCAAAATGAAATAATGCAATAATTCTTTTAAGTTAAGAAGTTTTGGTGAGCCATTTACTAGAGCAACCATTATAATTCCAAATGTTGTTTTTAACTGCGAAAATTTGAATAATTGATTTAAGATGACTTGAGGATTTGCATTTTGTTTTAATTCGAGAACAATACGCATGCCTTTTCTATCTGATTCATCACGCAAATCAGTAATGCCTTCTACTCTTTTATCACGAATTGAAGAAGCGATTTCCTCAATTAAAGTAGTTTTATTAAGCATGTAAGGAATTTCTTTTATTATGATTGAGAATTTATTTTTCTTTTCCTCTATTTCTGTTTTAGCTTTTAATGTTATTTTTCCGTGGCCTGTTTTGTAGGCTTGTTTAATTCCTAAATCCCCTGAAATAAATGCTCCTGTTGGAAAGTCTGGGCCTTTTATGAAGTTCATTAGCTCGTCAATTGTTATTTCTTTATTTTCTATTAAAGCGATTAATGCATCTATAACTTCTGAGATATTATGAGGAGGAATATTAGTTGCCATACCCACTGCTATTCCTGAAGAGCCGTTAATTAGTAAATTTGGAATTTTGGATGGTAATACAATTGGCTCTTTTAAACTTCCATCAAAATTTGGGATAAATTCTACTGTGTTTTTATCTATATCTTCAAGTAATTCTTCTCCAATTTTATCTAATCTGGCCTCTGTATTATGGCTAATAAACCCATTTGAAATAAATGAATGACAATTGCTTTCTACTTTGATTGAATATACTTTTTGGATTCCAGCATTTTCTATTTTAGTTATATAATCAAATAAATAATTATATGTTAAAAAATATTCAAAAAAAGAATTATAATTTATTCCTGTTTTTTGTAAAAGAATAGAACTTATCTGGTTGTAATTTTTTTCCATATTTGGATATCTATCAAAATTATTTTTAATAACAAATCTAGAATTATTTAAACCTCTAACAAAATCTGAAATAAAGGGTACAAAATCAGTTAAGCTACTTTCTTTTTTATAATTTAATAGAATAAATTCTAATTTTTGTTTTTTTGTTTTAGAAATAAAATTAATTTCTTTGTAGAACCTTAAGATATTCCTTTTTCCTCTTAAATATAATTTATCAATATCCTTATATTTATCAAACCTTCTAAAGGAATCTATACCAAATCTTAATAATAATATTTGAAGTTCTTTTATTAATTCTTTACTTTTTGAGCAACAACTTAATTCTACACTATTTTTATTAGAATGACTAATACCACCATCCCCTTCAAAATAGGTTCTTAAAAATTGAGCAGTTATATGTTTTGGTGATTGTAAAATTAGTGAAGGTATCCTTCTTCCTTTTGATTTAACATCTTTAAGGCCTATATTCCTTAGAAACTCCAGAGTATATCTACAATGACATTCTAATCTTATATAATCTTTTTTTCCATAAGAAGATGGTTTTCTTTTAAACTTATGAAGAGTGCTATCTGGAAATATTTTTTTCCATTCTTCTTTGAATTTTTGAATAAAATCTTCATCTGAATTACAAAATTCTAGTTTATTCTTAGAAATAAAACCTTCTGAAACTAATGCTCCAAGTATGAAAGCTAAATTTTTATCTAATTTTTTGGGTAAAATTTTTTTGTGTTGACGCCCATCTTTTATTATTGGGCAAAAGTTCTCTAAATTAATTTCTTCTTCTGGCCAAAAATTGTCTTCTCTTCTGTCTATTACTACAATATCATTTTCTTTTATATTTTCTAAAAGTTTCCAAGTAAATGTAGGTTTACCAAAATCATCTTTAGTTAATGTTAATATAGGGTGATTTTTAGAACCAGTTAAGCTGTATCCTTTATTTGTTGTAATCTTAATTGTTTCATGTTCTCCAGAATCAAACCATTTAGATGCATAGTTTATTTTTTTATCTTTACTTAATATTTTTAATTTTATATTTTCTTTATCTGAAATATTATTTATTCTTTCTAATCCTCTTTCAGTTACAATAAGGCTATCTCCAGATACACAATAGCGCATATGCGCTGCTTTAAACCCCTCTATACTTCCCCAGTTACCGTGACCTTTAACCAAAGGATATCTCAAAGAAAAATCCTGAGCCATCCTTACTAAGGCGTCATATATTGATGCATCTCCATGCGGATGATATTTAAAACATTCACCAACAATTCTTGCGGATTTAACAAAGGGTTTGTTATGAAGCAGACCCATATCATGCATAGAATATAAAATTCTTCTGTGAACCGGCTTTAAACCATCCCTTACATCCGGCAATGCCCTTGCTGTAATAACTGACATAGCATAATCTATGTAAGACTGCTTCATTTCTTCTTCAATTAGTTTAGTTTGAATTTGTTCTGGCATTTCACAATTCTCCATTCCATTCTTTCATAAATTGATCTAAAAAGATCTTAGTAAAATTATGTCTTACTTCAGCCATTTGTATTGCTGTTTTTGTATTCATCTCACTTTTTAATTTTAATAATTTATCATAAAAATGCTGAATTGAAGATTCATTTATTTTTTCATTTTCATAAAATTGATTATTTATTAACTTTCCATCCCACATTGGTCTTTGATGTTTGCCTCCAAAAACAAAAGTTCTTGCAACCCCAATTGCGCCAAAACCATCTAAATTATCTGCATCTTGAATTATTTTTGCTTCTATTGTTTTTGCCCTATTACCTTGTTTTGTAAAGCTATAATCATCATGAACTTCTATACAATGTAAAACAGCTGAAATCTTTTCCTTAGGAAAATTAATTTCATGGAGAATCTCTTCAATTTCATTTAAAATCTCTTTTCCTAGAACAAAAGTTTTATCCCTTTTAAAAGATAGATGGTGTAAATCATGTAACAATGCTGCAACTTTAATTATATCTATATCTCCTCCTTCTTTCTCTTGTAATCTTATCGCCAAATTATAAACCCTTATAACATGAGAAAAATCATGTGAGGGGTCTTCAACTTTATTATAATATAATTTTATTTTCTCTTCCAATTCATTAAAAAATTTGTATTCCATTTTAGATATCCAAATTTCTTACCTCTTTTGCATGCTTTTGAATAAATGCACGTCTTGGAGGAACTTCATCGCCCATTAAGATTGTAAATATTTTGTCTGCTTCAACTGCATCTTCTATTGTAACCTGCTTAAGAATTCTAGATTCTTTATTCATTACTGTTTCATATAATTCATTTGAATCCATTTCTCCAAGTCCTTTAAATCTTTGAATAACGGTATTATCAGAACCAATTTCTTCTAACATTTTATTTAATTGCTCTTCATCCCTAACATAAATTGATTTTTTGTTTTTAATAATTTTAAATAATGGGGGTTGTGCTATATAGACATAACCATTCTGAATTAATTCTTGCATATTTCTATAAAATAAAGTTAATAACAAACAAGATATGTGATTTCCATCTGAGTTGTGTAAAGTTAAGCCTCCTAAACCCCCAATAAAACTACGATTAATATCAACACCAATATCGTAAACAAATTTATCCTCACTTAGAATTTTATTAACAGATAAAACCTTGACAGCTTGAAAGTCCTTATTAACATCAACTACATATCTTCTATTTGCTCCTTTTTTAACTAAAGATATATATTTATCTAAAACTAAGGCATTTTTATGATCTTTCCAAATATCTCTTGTTTTTTCTAATTGTTTGATCGAGCCGATGATAATATCATATTTATCAGTATTTGCTTTTATCAATACATCATTATAATAATGGTCCTTTGCTCTTGAGGTGATTACAGAAGGTAGAATCCCAAGTTGCCTATATAAAAAAACTAATCCTTGCATTAATTTTTCAGATGATGTACAATGACCGTAGATAGGCTTACTTTCTTTTCCTCTCCTTTTACCAATATAAGCATATCCATCGCTATGTAATAATCCCTTCAAAAAAGAAACTTGTAAATCCTTATTTAAATTAAAAATTATATTTGGGATAAATTTTTTAGATGCTTTTTTTCCATGCAATCCTAAATATTTTAAGAGCAAACCAAAAGAAAAAGAATTAAAATGAACAAGTGTATCTACTTTTCTGTTCTCTAAAATTATATTACAATCCAAAGAATTCTTGATAAGGGATTTTATTTTATCCAAGTAATAAAGTTTATCTTTTCCTATACATAAACTAAATCTGTATGGATTCTTTTTACCTTTTGAGGCAGTCCCATCTCCAAGATACCAGCCTAAAAGATAAGTCAAATCTTCGTCAACATTAAACTTTAATTTTATTTTATTTCTGTGATTCCTTAAGTAAAAATTATTACAACTAAGTTTGTTTAAATTAATTTTATCTAATGGAACAAATAATCTAAATTCGACATTTTTTTCTTTTACATTAAGTATTTTAAGATACTCTTTAAATAATTTATATCTTGGCATTACGTTATCTATTTTTAATTCCCACTGTTCAAGAATTGCATAAAAAATATTAATTAATTTTCCCATTTTTTTTCTGGTTATACCTAAATTCATTCTAATTTTTTTAAGTTTATTCCATTCTTCTAAATTTAAATCAATATAAGATTCATCAGGGATTTTATCTAAACTATTTTTTTCCAAATTAGCATAAACAAAATTTATATTCAAATCTTTACTCAAATCTATAAAATAATCTTTATCAGTTCTAGGCAACCTCTTAGGAATTAATAAATAATCATCTGAAGTTATTTCATTACTTTTTTTAGTGATTACTTTTTCTCCATCATATACAAAAACGCTATGATAAGGTGTTGCTTTAACAGAATATCCCAGATTAGTTTTTATTTGATATAAGCTTGTTTTAAGAGGATGTTTTACAATGTTTGTTATTCTCTTAACTTCCTGTTTTCCAGGATTTATTGAAAAGGAACTTATCCTATATTCATTAGGTTTGATGCAATTATTCACAAAATTATCTATATAATCAAATTGTAGTTCATTATCCTTATTAAATAATAAAAGAGGAGTATCTCCCGTGACACTATCAGCATCAGTAAGGATTATTATTTTATGATATCTTAATTTATTAATATCAAATTCTTCATGAATTCTGCAACCAAGAGCTGTTATTAAATTTATAATTTGTTCACTTTCAAGCACCTTATTTACTCTGGCTTTTTCTACATTCAGTATTTTTCCTTTTAATGGCAGAATAGCCTGAAAACTTCTGTCACGAGCAGAAATTCCTGTTCCAGCTGCTGAATCTCCTTCTACAATATATAATTCGCATTTTGCCGGGTCTTTTTCCTGACAATCAACTAATTTTCCTGGCAAAGAGCTACCTTCTAGCAAGCCTTTTCTTCTTACTAATTCCCTAGCTTTTTTGGCAGCCTCTCTTGCTCTTGCTGCATTAATTGATTTTTCTATTATTAGTTTAGCTATTTTTGGATTTTCTTCAAAATAAGTTGTTAATTTATCATAAACAATTGAATCCATTAAGCCTTTAACTTCTGAATTTCCTAATTTTGTTTTTGTCTGACCTTCGAATTGAGGCTCTGCAATTTTTATTGAGATAACTGCTGTTAATCCCTCTTTAACATCCTCTCCTGTTAAGTGAGAATCAATCTTATTTTTTTTGATGTAATCATTAAATGAACGAGTTAAAGCTGTATAAAATCCGGATAAATGAGTTCCACCTTCTATTGTGTTAATTGTATTTACAAATGAAAATATTCTTTCTGTAAATTCTTGTGAGTATTGCAATGCAATTTCGACAAATGTTAAATTTTTTTGGGATTCAAAATATACAACTGAATGCAAAGGGGCTTTATTAATATCAGAGACAAAGCTTTTAATGCCCCCATCAAACTTGTAATTAACTTTTTTATCTGTTCTTTCATCTAAAAGTGAGATTTCCAGGCTTTTATTTAGGTAAGCTAATTCTTTTAATCTAGAAGATAGAATTTCAAAATCAAAGATTGTTGTTGTAAATATGTTTGAATTTGGCAAAAAGGTAATTTTTGTTCCTGTGCCTTGTGATTCTCCTATAATTTCTACATCTTTAACAGGAACTCCCATCTCATATCTTTGTTTATACAATTTATTATCACGCTTAACTTCTACCTCTAACCAGAGAGATAATGCGTTTGTAACTGAAATACCTACTCCGTGCAAACCACCTGAAACTTGATAGGTTTTTTTATCAAATTTTCCACCTGCATGTAGCTTAGTCATTACTAACTCGAGGGCTGATTTTTTATAGGTTGGATGGATATCGACTGGTATTCCTCTTCCGTCATCTTCTACTGTAATAGAATTATCTTTATGAATGATAACAGATATTTTTTTACAAAAATTTGATAGTGCTTCATCTATAGAATTATCAACTGCCTCAAATACTAGATGATGCAAGCCTCTAACATTAGTATCTCCTATATACATTCCTGGAATCTGTCTTACTGCCTCAAGACCCTCTAATACTTTAATAGATTTTGCACCATACTCTTTATCCATTTTTTTCTCCTATTTTATATTCCATAGAATCTAGAATAAAAGGTTTAACAATTTTTATTAGTTTTCTACTATCTTCTTGCTTAAATCGTAAGTAATAGTATTTTTTGTCTCTAAAACCTATTGTTGGACTTAACCCCCAAATATCTTCAAAATATGTTTTAATTATCTTATGCTCTTCTAATGTAAAAGAATTTGTACAAATTACAATATAACCTTGTCTATTATCATAGCTTCCATCATCACATAACCAAATAGCCAAGCTTCTAGGATTTAATAAATTTAAAAGCTCTCTTGTTATAGTTTTAGTATTATTCTTATAAAATAATTTTCTATAATGATTAAATATATAATGTGTAAATGTAGAAAAATCTAAAGTTTCTAAAAAACGATTATTTATATTTTTACTTTTAAAATAAATTGGAGTTGTAATAAATTCTTTTAAAATATTATATTTCCAGTTAAGATAATTTTCTTGTCTCTTTGAATGACATACTCTAAATGAACAATTTTTATTTCGTTGTCTAATACTAGCATCACCAAGGGTGCTTCCAATAATAAGGTCATGTTGCTCTTCTGTCAATAAAATTCTTGGATTCTTTTCAAGTAAATTTCTCCATTCTTTAACTTTTTTATAAAGTTGTCTTACTTCTAATTTGTTAATATCATAATATTTAGAAAATAATTCAAGCTCTCTTTTAATCTTTAGGGTAGATAATGATACTGCCTTGGCTTTTGTTATATTTGGGAAAATAGAAAGAATTTCAGCTTCATCTATCGCTCTACCTAATGCCCAACGGTCAACATTTAAAGATTTAGCTAATTTAACAATATCTCCCCTTTTGTTAATTTGATTTAATAAATCAAAAATATTATACCTATTTCTAACTGCTTCTAGGCCTTCTAGCACTTGTATTGAATCAGCTTTGTAAGTACTTTCTGTCAATTTTTAACCCCCCTTAAATTAAGATAATAAAAAATTTTGTTTGGAAATTTAAAAAGGTTTCTAAGGCTGGAATGCCCAAATTTGGGCACTACAAGGCTTATAAAGGCAAAAAATCTGGAAAAATTGAATAAAAAAAGAAAAGTATATAAAGGAGAAAATACAAAAAATTTAAAGAGGTGATGGTGCCTCAGAAGCCTAATTCTGAAAACAACTAAAATGCGCCCACACGAACCAATACATCCAAGATTAGAAACTGTTGCTATGGCTCCAAATTTATGGTACCCAAACGACAAGCTAAATCACAAAGAATCAGACACCACATTTTATAATTCTTTAGATATTCCCTTGTTAAGAGACAGTTTTCTTAAAAGATTTCTTCAAGAATCACAATTCCCCAGAGAAGAAATGGGGTGGAGAGCACCAAATATATATACAAATATATCCAGATATTTTGATTCGATATTTCTAGACGGGCTTTTTGAACCTGGTCTTGCAAATTATAGGCTTGATATTATGGATTACCTAAGATTAAACCCTGATTCAAGAAAAAATTTTGGTCTGATATTTGACGAACTAGCCAATTTAGCTGATTTAAATAATTATAGAGAAAGTGATTCACTTAAGGGTCTATTAAAGAAAGGAAAAGTCTATTGTACTCTCATCAATGGATTTAAGCCATTTCCATCAGACTCGCCTCAAGGGTTGTTAAATTTAAATGAACACTTCGAACAAGTAAATACCTCTCCTGCATATAGAAAATTAGAAGAAATTGTCAGAAAAACTGAAGATGGTTTTGATTTACAAATGACTTGGAGATGTACTTCTGATTTAGAAGGCGAGAATGTTGTTTCTGCTTCGATACACCCTATAAACGAGAAAGTAAATGAATTCGGTGATAATTTTAATTTATACTATTTTGGGAATAGTGATGATAAACCAATTGAGAGAATTATCTCCCGGTCAATTAAACTTAAGTTTAAAAGACATTTTGCAAATGCGCAAGAACAAATAAATCAAACATTAAGAATATTACCTCAAACTGCTATTTACCTTGGGTACTTAGATTATGTTGAACATCTTGAAACAAGAGGAGTAAAATTCAGCAAACCCGAATTTTTACCGAAAGAAGAAACAAGAGCAGAAATACTTAATGCTCATCATCCTCTAATATCTGAAAAAAATTCATCGGTTGGCAATCCTATTATTTATAATCAATCCTCTCAAATCTCGGTTATTACCGGGCCAAATAAAGGTGGAAAATCAGTTTATATAAAGTCCGTAGGATTAGTTCACGCCTTAGGGTTAAAAGGATTTTTAGTCCCAGCAGAAAAAGCGGAATTTAGTGCTCGAGACGGAATATATACTCATTTTATCCAACCAGAAGACATTACAAAAGGAGAATCTAGATTCAGCGATGAAATGAAACGCATGCAATCTATTTTTACTCAGGCAACACCTTATAGCCTTACCTTACTTGATGAACCTTGTGGAGGAACAACATTAAGTGCAGGTGAAATTAAAACGAGAGAATTTCTTCAGTTATTCGGAGAATTAGGCTGTCCAGTTTTTATTACAACTCATATGGAGGGAATAACGAGAGATGTTTTAAATGGATTGATACCAAAAGCTTCAAACAAACACTTATCTTTTAGCAATAAGAATGGAAAATTTGTTTATCATTATAAATTAGTTGATGAACCTGCTCAAATGGATTATGGTGCACAAATAGCAGATTCTTTAGGGCTCGGAGCAAAGGAATTAAGAGAATTGATTCAAAGAAGGGCAGAAACAGAAGGTTTTAAACTTGATGATTCCTCTTATAAAAATAAAACTTAAGAGACTTTTTGATGAAAGATAAATATTTAATTCAGATCAAAATTAGGATGTGGGACATTATTCCTGAATTAAAGCAGGAATAAGTTATGCCACACCGTCGTAGCATTAATTGCTCTATTAATTCTATCAGGCCTCTTCTGTCCCACTTTCCATCCAAACATCTTTTTATCTTTAGCAATCCCACTTTCTGAATTTTCTCTCTGATAATAATCTCTGAGAAAATTCATTGTATCTTGTATTAATTCATTAAGAACCCTTTTCCAATTTGGAGAGCCTCTTATTGTTGCATTCTTTTTTGGTATTATGTAGACCTTGCTTCCAGAAAATTTATCTACATATATCTGACAGCTATAATATTTAT